>Ga0224559_1001639_pt1 | contig 12124 bp, 9 predicted proteins | sample 714S33034metaG_FD_180676 | JGI IMG/M metagenome (GOLD analysis project Ga0224559, IMG submission 180676) | Peat soil microbial communities from Stordalen Mire, Sweden - 717 S3 30-34 | ecosystem: Environmental > Terrestrial > Soil > Wetlands > Peat | place: Sweden: Norrbotten County, Stordalen... | reverse complement strand
GCGTCGTCGCGGCTCCAGTTGCCGTACTGGCTGTCGAGCACCTTGATGTCGGTGCCCTTGATGCCGTCCATGAAGGCGTTGTAGCGCGCTTCGTCGATCGGAATCGGCAGACCGCGGATGATGACGATGTCGCCCTTGCCGCCCATCTTTTCCTTCATGTAGACGGCGGCGTTGCGGCCGATGCCGGGGTTGTCGCCGCCAACGTACAGATCGTAGATCGAGTGGTCGTTCGAGATGCGATCGACGACCGTAACGAAGGGTCCTTTGCTCTTGACCTTGCGGATCGGGTCGGTCAGGACGTTCGGGTCGTGCGGCAGGACGACCAGCGCATCAATGCCCTGAGTCGAGAGATCCTCGAGCGCATTCGCCTGGGCGGCGGGATCGGGCGACGTCTTCACGATCACCTTCAGTCCCGGATACTTCTTTTGCAGCGCCTTCGCTTCTTCCGTGGCGTGATAGACGATGCCGCCAGTCCAGCCGTGATCGGCCGCGGGGACCGACACCGCCATCACTTTGTCTTGCGCATAGGCCCCGCCCGCCAACAGGCCGAGGATGGCCGCGCTCGCCAGAACTCGTTTCATGTTTCCACTCCCCTATTCTGAGGGGGCGCCGATTCGAGGCCGCCCCTCTCGCTACGCTTCATCGGCCCTGCGCCAGGCTGCGCTGCGCGAGCATCGCGATGATGATGATCGCGCCTTGAACCGCGCCGATGAGGTATTCGCTGACCAGATTCGAAAGCAGCATGATGTTGCCGATGACTTCGAGGATGAGCGCGCCGGCGATCGTTCCCCACATCCGTCCGACGCCGCCCTTGAGCCGCGTGCCGCCGACCACGACAGCGGTGATCGCCGTCAGCTCCCAGCCGAGGCCAGTCGTCGAACTGGCCGAACTCAGTCGCGGCACATAGACGATGACGGCGATGGCGACGCACAACCCCTGCAGCACGTAAGTGATCGTGCGCACCCGCGCGACGCTGATGCCAGAATAGCGCGCGACGTCCTCGTTCGAGCCAACCGCGCGTACGTGCCGCCCGTAGGCCGTGTTGTAGAGAATGAAAGCGCCAACGATCGCGACGCCGAGGATGACCAGCACCGGATAGGGCACGCCGAACACGTCGCCGAAGTAGACCTGACGATAAGCGGCCCGAACGTCGTTGTTCTTGATGGTGATCGACCCGCCCTGCGCCAGCCACGTCAGCAGAGAGCGGAAGATGCCCATCGAGCCCAGCGTGACGATAAACGGTTCGATCTTGCCGAGTGTCGACGTCAGTCCGTTGAACAGGCCGCACAGGGCGCCGGCCACCAGCGACAGCGCCATCGCTGCGACGATCAGCAAGGTCGGGTCGGCGATAAGTCCGCTGTTGAGGAACAGGATCACCAAGCCGGAGACCAGAGCCGCCATCGCGCCGACCGATAGGTCGAGCCCGCCGCCGACGATGACTAGGGTCTGCCCGACCGCAATCGTGGCGATAAACGTGCTGCGCGCCAGGACGTTGGTGATGTTGTCGAGGCCAAGGAAACGCGGATTGACGACCGCACCCAGAACGCAGAGCAGCGCGAGCGCCATGAAAGGCGCGACCGCACCGAACTCGAAGCGCGACCTAGTCGGGATCGCGGTTTCGTGCGTCGCCTGAGTCATTTGTGCGCTTCCCCCACTGGCGCGTCGACGCCCGTCGCCAACACGACGATGGAGTGTTCCGTCATCGCCTCGCCCTCAACCTCGCCGACAATGTGGCCATTGCGCATAACGATGATGCGGTGGCAGACGCCGATAAGCTCCGTCATCTCGGACGAAATGACGATGACCGAACGGCCCTCCGCGGCGAGCGCGACGATGAAACGATAGATCTGCTGCTTGGCGCCGATGTCGACGCCGCGCGTCGGCTCATCGATCACGACCAGTTTCGGATCGAGCAGCAACATCTTGGCGATCAGCAGCTTCTGCTGGTTGCCGCCCGACATTTCGCCGGCGAGAATCCCCTTGTCGCCGACGCGGATATCGAAACGGCGAATTGCTTGGTCGAGCGCCTGCACTTCCTTGGCGCGGTCGACCACGGGCCCGCGCTGGAACCGATCGAGCGCCGCCAGAGTCAGATTGGTGGCCACCGTCTCTTCGAGCAGCAGCCCTTTGCCTTTGCGATCCTCGGTCAGGTAGACGGCGCCGGCGTTCATGGCGCTGCGCGCGTCCGACCAGCGTTGCGCCGCGCCGCCGAGCTGGATCTCGCCGCCGCCCTTGCGCAAGCCGAACAACGCCTCGAACAACTCGGTACGGCCGGCCCCGATCAGACCGGAAAAGCCGAGAATCTCGCCCGGGCGCACAGCGAAACTCGCGCCTTCGGCGAAACCGGGCGCATTGAAGTCGGAGACGACGAAGGCGGGTTCGCCTGTCGGCGCCGGCGAGCGCGGCGGATAAAGCGCCAGCAGGTCGCGCCCGACCATCAGACGCGCCATGTCGACCGGCTGCAATTCCGCAGCGGGAGAGGTCACCACATGCTTGCCGTCGCGCAGCACCGTGACGACGTCGGCGATCGCTTTGACCTCTTCCAGACGATGCGAGATGTAAACGACCGCGATCCCCTTCGCCTTGAGCCCGCGGATGAGCGTGAGCAACGCGCCGGTCTCGACCGGCGTGAGCGACGCCGTGGGCTCGTCGAAGATGGCGATGCGGTGCGGAACCGCCAGCGCGCGGGCGATCTGCGCGAGTTGCCGCCGGGCGATGGAGAGCCGCTGCACCGGCACGGTGACGGGAACGTCGACGCCGAAGACGCGCATCGCCTCTTCGGCGCGCACGTTCATCGTCTTATCGTCGACCGCGACGCCGCGACTCAGCTCGCGGCCAAGAAACATGTTCTCGGCGATCGACAGATCGGGGGCGAGCATGATCTCCTGATGGACCAGCACGATGCCGCGCCGTTCGGCGTCGACCGGCCCGCGCAGCGTCAGCGGCTCGCCGTCGAACCTGAGCGAGCCGCGCGTCGGCTCCAGGTGACCGCTGATGATCTTCATCAAGGTCGACTTGCCGGCGCCGTTTTCGCCGATGATTGCGTGGACCTCCCCGGCGCGGAAGGCGAGGCTGACGTCGGAGAGCACCTCGACCGGGCCGAACGCTTTCGTCAGGCCGCAAGTCTCCAGCAGCGGCTCGGCGCCGCGCCCCGCGTCGACGACATCGGTCTGAGCCGTCATCGCATCCGCCTCGCGTCGTCCCGGCCGAACGGGCGCGCGCCGAAACGCGACAAACTGTCGACGAAATCGCCCGGTCGTTTCCTCACCATCTCTCGACCTCGAGAGCGCCGCCGGCACGCTTTGTGACGGGCCGAGCAGCGTGCGGCCGCGCTGCCTTCTTGTGCCGCGGTCCATAAAGTTGTTTCATTGTTAGAAAACGTTTTCAGGCAAGTCAAGCAGCGGCGGATGGCTTGGCGACTTGACGCGGCGAGCAGGTCCGTCGTCGGTAGAGCTGACGCTGATTCTCGTGAGAGGACGGACAGCGCGAGAGGAGATGATGCGGAAGCGAGGAGGCAAGACGCCAAGTGGCGGGGCGGCGCGGCCGATTCGGCAGCGCAAGGCGACCATGAAGGATGTCGCGAACCTCGCCGGCGTGTCGCTCGCCACAGTCTCGCGGACCCTGTCGGCGGCGGCCGAGGTGTCTCCGCGCCTTTCGCGCCGGGTCCAGGCGGCGGCGCGGCGGCTCGACTACGCGGTCAACATCAACGCGCGCGGGCTGCGCGGCAAGACCAGCGGCCTCGTCGTCGTCTTGCTGCCCGACATCGCCAACCCATTCTTCTCCGTGCTGTTGCAGGGCATCGAGGAGCAGGCGCGCAGCCACAACATGGCGGTGCTGATCGGCGACACCGGCGTCGACCACGCCATCGCCGAGACCTATTGGCGCCTGATCGACGGCCAGCGCGCCGACGGCATCATCCTGCTCAATGGCTTTCTTCCCTTCCCGCCCGGCAAATGGGCGGCCGGCGACTACCCCTTGGTCGTCGTCAGCGAGCGGATCGCCGGCGTCGACGCGCCGATCGTCGGCATCGATAACGTCGCCGCCGCGTTTGACGCGGTCAGCTATCTGGCGCGCCTCGGCCATCGCCGCGTCGCTCATATCTGCGGCCCGGCCGACAACGTGCTGACCATAGAGCGTCGCGCAGGCTACCTGAAGGCGGTCGAGGCGAACGACCTGGAGCGCTGGCCGGAGGCGATCCAGCCGGGAGCGTTCTCGATCCGCGCCGGGCGCACGGCGACCGCTCGGCTGTTGGCCGCCTCGCCGCGACCGACCGCCCTCTTCACCGCCAACGACGAGATCGCGATCGGCGCGATCATCGAAGCGAAGGCGCAGGGCTTGCGCGTTCCCGAGGACCTGTCAGTCGTCGGCTTCGACGACATCGAAATGGGCCAGATCTGCGATCCGCCGCTGACCACGATCTATCAGCCGCGGCGCGAAATGGGCCGCAAGGCGTTGGAAACCCTGGCGCGATTGGTCGAGGCGCCGGGGAAGCCAATCGGCGATACGTTGCTCGACTACAAGCTTGTCGTGCGCGACAGCACGGCACGGCCCGCCGCCCGCTAATTGACGGGCGCCGCCCGCCGTCGACGACCTAAGGGTCCGAAATGACCGGAAACACGCTCATCGTCGGCTACGGCAACCCGCTGCGCGGCGACGACGGCGTCGGTCAGGCCGTCGCCCTGGCGTTCGCCGGCGAAGCGGCCATCGACGGCGTCGACGCGCTCGCCTGCCACCAGTTGACCCCCGAACTGGCCGAACGGTTCGCTGCGGCGGCGCGAGTCGTCCTGATTGACGCCGCCGTCGGCCGCGAAGCGGGCGGCGTCTCCGTCGCCCGGTTGCGACCGGCGCCGGCGCCCTCGTCGAGTCTCGGCCACCATGTCGAGCCAACGCAGTTGCTGCACATGGCCCTGGGGCTCTACGGACGATCGCCCGAGGCCTACCTGGTGACGGTGGGCGTGAGTTCCCTGCAGCTGGGCGAAGGACTGTCCAAACCGGTCGCGGCGGCGCTGCCCGACGTCATCGCGACCGTGCGCCGATTGGCGTTGCAGCGCCCTCCGCGCGTGTGAACGGCATTCAGCGGACGCGCCAGCGCCCTCGCGCCTGCTTGCACGCAAATCGACCGGACTCGAGCAATCAGAAGACGATCGAGACATCGACGCCGGAGCGGCTGTTTCGATTGGCCGATTCCATCCGATCGGAAAACGCTTCGGTGCGCGGCGACGCGCTCTAGCTTCGTTGGCGGTCGACCACCGCGCCCGCAGCGTTCACGAGTTGGATATCCAGCGGATACTGACCGTCCGCATGGGTCGAGCAGCTCAGACACGGATCGTAGGCGCGCACCACCGCCGACACGCGATTGAGCATGCCCTCCTGCATCTTCGCGCCGTCGATGTAGCGGCGGGCGACCTGGTCGACGCTGTGGCTGATGGCGAGGTTGTTGTGTCCGGTGGCGACAATGAGATTGGCCCAAACGATCGCACCGTCCTCGTTGACCTTGTAATGATGGATGAGCGTGCCGCGCGGCGCCTCGGCGACGCCAATGCCTTCGAGCGCGTTCACTCCCGCCGTGGCGCGGACGTGCCGGTCGAGGATCGACGGGTCGTTCAACAATGTTTCCATCCGCTCGAGCGCATAGATGATCTCGATCAGCCGCGCGTAATGGTAGTGGAACGAGCTGTCGACCACCTTGCCGAAACGGTCATGGAATTCGGAGAACTCGACGTCGGCGAGCGGCGTGCCGCAGCGCGAGGCGGCGTTAAGGCGGGCGAGCGGACCGACGCGATAGACGCCGTCGGGGAAACCGAGCGGCTTGAAATAGGGCGCCTTCAGGTACGAATACGGCATCGTCGCTTCGCCGATGTACTGCTGGTAGTCCTGCGCCGCCATCTGGTCGACGACGATCTCGCCCGAAGCGTCGACGAAACGCATGGCGCCGTCATAGAGCTGCAGATTGCCGTCGGCGTCGGTCAGTCCGGCCGAAAGCGTCGGCGCATTGCCGAAATTGGCGATCTCGTCGCTGAATTGATCGACGACGCCTTTGAAGAAGGCAATCGTGCGCAGCGCGATCGCCTTCGCCTCCGGAAGGCCGGCGAGAATGCGGTCGCGCGCGACGTGGTCGAGCGGCGCGTTGACGCCGCCGGGAACGGTCCAGGACGGATGAATGCGCTCCTTGGCTAAGCTCTCGATCACTTGCTGACCGAACTTGCGCAGAGCGATGCCATCCCTGGCGAGCGCCGGATGGTCCTCGATCACGCCGATGACGTTGCGCCGCGCCGGATCGGAGTCGAAGCCGAGCAGCATGTCGGGCGAAGAAAGATGGAAGAAGCTCAACGCATGCGACTGCGTGATCTGGCCGCAATGCAGCAGCTCGCGAAGCTTTGTCGCAGTCGGTGGAATGCGAACGCTCATGATGGCGTCGCAGGCCTTGACGGAGGCGAGCAGATGGCTGATCGGGCAAATGCCGCAAATGCGTGCGGTGATCGCCGGCATCTCGTAGAAGGGCCGGCCCTCGGTGAATTTCTCGAAGCCGCGAACTTGCGTGACGTGGAACGCTGTCTCGGCGACCTTTCCTTCGTCGTCAAGATGGATGGTGATCTTGGCGTGACCTTCGATGCGCGTGACGGGGTCGATGACGATGGTCCGCATGACGGCCTCCTCAGCCAAAATGCACTTTCGTCCTCAGGTCGGGGATGCGGCCGTCCAGAAGCTCGGTGAGAACGTACAGAATCGAGGAGGCTGAAGGCGGGCAGCCGGGAACATGCAAATCGACCTTGACCACGTCCTGAAGTGGAATGGCGTGTTTCAGCAATGTGGGGACGCCGTCGGTCGGGATTCCTTTCTGCACGTCGGCGCCTTCAATGTAGACGCGCTCGAGGATCGTCTTCACCGGCAACCGATTGCGCATCGACGGAACATTGCTGGTGATAGCGCAATCGCCGAGCGCCACCAGGATGCGTGAACGCTCGCGGACGCGCTTGATCTTTTCGAGATCGTCCTGGCTGCTGACGGCGCCCTCGACGATCGCGACGTCGACGTCGTGAGGAAACTCCTGCGCGTCAACCAGGGGCCCGTAGACGATGTCCGCCCGCTGCGCGACGATGAGGATCGCTTCGTCGATGTCGAGGACAGACATGTGGCAGCCGGAGCAGCCGTCAAGCCACATCGTGGCCACTCTCGCCTTTTTCATGGGTGCGTCTCTCTCTTCGCGGCGAGCTGCGCGACGACAGTATTCCGCTTCGTCATTTCCTCGACCGCGTAGCCCTTCTCCACCAGGGCGCCGGTCGGGCAGGCCTGGACGCATTTGCCGCAGCTGGTGCAGTTCTCGGACTCGCCCCAGGGACGATCGAGATCGGCGACCAACAGGGAGTTGATGCCGCGGGCGGCAATGTCCCAAACGTGGGCGCCTTCGATCTCGTCGCAAACGCGGACGCAGCGCGAGCAGAGGACGCAGCGGTTGTGGTCGAGCACGAAGCGGCGATGCGAGGTGTCGACCGGCAGGCGCGGGTAGTTGTAAGGGAAGCGGACGTGGGTGAGGCCCAGCGTCTGCGCCAGGGTCTGCAACTCGCAATGGCCGTTCGACACGCACACCGCGCAGATGTGGTTGCGCTCGACGAACAGCAGCTCCAGCGCCATCAGGCGGTGATGGGCGAGATTCTCCGAATCGGTGGTGACCGACATGCCGCTGTGGACGGGCGTGGTGCAGGCGGGCAGCAACCGGCCGATGCCCGCCACCTCGACCAGACACAATCGGCACGTCCCCGCCGAACTCAAGCCTTCCATGTGGCAGAGGGCGGGAATGTAGCGACCGTTGGCGCGGGCCACTTCGAAAATCGTCTGGCCCTCAGTGGCGGTGCAGAGTTCACCGTCGATGCGCACCGAGACCTCTTGGGACACGGCCGAAGCTCCTTACCGGTGTGTGACGGCGTAGTCGGCGAACTCGCGGAGATCGCACCGCAAGCAGCGGCAGGATTCCTCGTACGCCTCTTCAGGCAGCAAGGCCGACGCGGCCTCCTGGAACGTCTTGGCGCGAATCGCCGCCGGAAGTTCGTGCGCGTTGTGGCGGCGGCAAGCGCTGGGCTCGGCCGGCGGCGTCTGGTCGTACTCGAAGCTCGGCATGACGTCGTCGAAGCCCGTTTCGGCGGTGAGGTATTGATCGATGTTCTTCGCCGCCCGTTTGCCGTAACCCATCGCATTCGACAGGTTCGACGCGCCGCTGATCAGGTCGCCGCCAGCGAAGAATTTCTCGCGGCTCGTCGCCAGCGAGTAGCGGTCGACCTCGAGCATCGCGCTTTCCTTGATCCTCAAACCGGAAGCGCGGGAGAAATCGGTGTCCACGCCTTCGCCGACCGCCAGGATGACGCTGCTGCAGGGGACAATATGCACCTCGTCGGTATCGATCGGCCGCCGGCGTCCCGAGCCGTCGAATTCGCCCAGGCGCGTCTTGACGACCTCGATTGCCTTGACCACGCCCTGCTCGCCGACGATGCGGTGCGGCGCGGCGAGGAAGCTGAATCGCACGCCCTCCTGCTCGGCGGCGTCGACTTCCTCCTGGATCGCTGGCATATCCTTGCGCTCGCGGCGATAGACGACCGTCGCCTGGGCGCCCCTGCGGATGACTGTGCGGGCCGAGTCGATGGCGGCGTTGCCGCCGCCGATGATGACGACGCGTTCGCCGAGCGTTATCGGCTTGTCGCTCGCTTCGGCCTCGAGGAACGGAAGAGCCGGCGTGACGCCCGTCAGTTCGGTGCCGGCGAGATAGACCCAGCCTTCCTTCCAGGTGCCGATCGACAGGAACACCGCGTCGAACTTGGCGTCGAGATCGTTGAGCGGAATGTCGACGCCGATCCGCGTGTTGAAAACGAAATGGACGCCGAGGCGGCGGATGATCTCGATCTCGCGGTCGAGGACCGCCTTCGGCAGCCGATATTCCGGCAGAGCGAAGCGCAACATGCCGCCGGCTTCGGCGTGGGAATCGTAGATGGTGACGTCGTGCCCTCGCAGGGCGAGATAGAAGGCGGCGGTGAGGCCAGTCGGGCCGGCGCCCGCCACGCCCACGGTGCGACCCGTCGACGCGCGACGCTTGGCGACGACGCGGTCGACCATCTCGTCGAACCGATCCGACAGCAGCACCGAGTCGGCGATCACCCGATGGACCTCGCGCATGTTGACCGCCTCGTCGAGAGTCTGACGGCGGCAGCGATCGTCGCAAGGGTGCTGACAAACGCGGCCCGTAGAAGCAGGCAGCGGATTGTCCATGATGACGGATTCGAAGGCGTCTTCCAGACGGCCCTCTTTGTAGAGCTGCAGGAAGCGCGGGATGTTCATGTGCAGCGGACAACTGTTCTCGCAAGGCGACAACGCCAAGTCCTGACAAACGCCGGCGCGGCAGCGCTTGGCCTTGATATGGTCCTCGAATTCGTCGTGGAAGTGGCGCAGCGTGGTGAGGATGGAGTTCGGCGCGGTTTGGCCGAGCCCGCACAACGACGTGTCGCGGATCATCCGCGCGAGTTCGTTCAGCTCGGTGAGGTCCTCCTCGCGGCCTTCGCCCTTGGTGATGCGCGTCAGCGTGCGCAGCGCCTTATCGAGGCCAACCCGGCACGGCGTGCACTTGCCGCACGACTCGGAACGAGTGAATTCGATGAAGTAGCGGGCGACGTCGACCATGCAATTGTCGTCGTCCATCACCACCATGCCGCCCGAACCCATGATCGAGCCGAGCTTACCGAGCGATTCGTAGTCGACGGGGGTATCGAACAATTCGTGCGGAATGCAACCGCCGGACGGACCGCCGGTCTGCACCGCCTTGACCGGATGGCCGCGCATGCTGCCGGCGCCGGCGTCGTAGACGAAGCTCGACAGCGGCGTGCCGAACGGCATTTCGACGAGGCCGGTGTTCTTCACTTTGCCGACCAGTGAAAACACCTTGGTGCCGGCGCTCGCGACGCTGCCGGTCTCGGTGAACCAGGCCGGTCCGTTGGCGACGATCGGGGCGATGTTGAACCAGGTCTCGACATTGTTGATGTCGGTCGGACAGCCCCATAGGCCTTTTTCGGCCGGGAAGGGCGGGCGCGGCCGCGGCCGGCCGGAGCGTCCTTCGAGCGAACTGATCAGCGCCGTTTCTTCGCCGCAGACAAAGGCGCCGGCGCCCTCGACCAGGTCGATGTCGAATTTGAAGCCGCGCCCCAGGATGTCGTCGCCGAGGACGCCGTAGTCTCTCGCTTGCGCCAGGGCGACTTTCAGCCGATGGACGGCCAGCGGATATTCGGCGCGCACATAGATGATGCCCAGCTTGGCGCCGGTGATGTAGCCGCCGATCGCCATGCCCTCGATCAGCGATTGGGGATCGCCTTCGAGTTCGTTGCGATTCATGTAGGCGCCGGGGTCGCCCTCGTCGGCGTTGCAGATCAGGAACTTGCGATCCGCCGTCGCTTTGCGCAGGAACTCCCATTTCAGGCCAGTCGAGAAACCGGCGCCGCCGCGGCCGCGCAACCGCGAGATTTTGAGCTGCTCGTTCACCAGCTCCGGGGTGGCGTCGATCAGCACCTTGTACAGCGACTGATAGCCGCCGACCGCGATGTATTCTTCGATGTCGTCCGGGTTGATCAGTCCGCAGTTGCGCAGGACAATCTTCTTTTGTCCACGGAAGAACGGAACCTCGTTCCACACCGGAATGGCCGGATAGCCGGCGCCGAAGTGCATCTGCGCGGTGATGTGATCCCAGTCTTCGATCTTGCACAGGGCAAGCCGCTCCGGGACCGTCTTCGCCGCCAAGGCGTCGAGAATCGCATTGACGTGATCGGTTTGGACCCGGTGCAGGATGACGAGCGGCTGACCGGGGATCGAAACATTGACCAGCGGCTCCTCGGCGCAAAAACCGAAGCAGCCGGTGCGGACGAGGTGCACGTCCAGGCCGCGCTGCGCGATCGCGTCGGCGAGCGCGGCGTACACGCCCTCCGCGCCGTTGCCCGTCCCGCAAGTGCCCATGCCGACGGCGACGCGCGGACGCGACGGCTGCAGTTTGGCCAACCCGGCGCTCCGCACCGCGTTGAATGTGCTCAGATCGCGAATCCGGGTCATGGCCGTGTCTCGCGCTTGTCCAGCGCCTCCAATTCACGCTGCAGGGACCGCTCGTTCATGTGACCGAAAATCGCGTGATTGACCTCGACCACCGGCGCCAGGGCGCACTGGCCGAAGCAGGCGACCGTGCGCAGCGTCGTTTCGCCGTCGGCGGTCGTCATGGTCAGCTTGTCCGTCTCGCCGTCTTCCGCGGCATGCAGCCCCAAGCTCATCATCACCTGTTCGAGCAGGCGGCTCGAACCGCGCGTGTGGCAGGCGGTGCCGCGGCAGACGGAAACCGTATCGCGGCCCTGTGGTTCGAGATTGAACAGCGCATAGAACGTGACGACGCTGAACAGTCTGGAGAGCGGCACATTCGCTTTCAGCGAGATGTACGCGAGCGTCTCGCGCGGCAGGAACTTGCGCGCGTGACTATCTTGGACTCTCTGCAGTATCGCCAGCAGAGCGCCGGCGCGCCCATTCTCTTGCAAGATCACTTTATCAATAAAGTGCTTGGCGGCGTCCGATAGCGTATGCGAAGGAAGGCTCTGCATGGCCATTTCCCCCCTGGGCGTTCGGTCTTCCGCCGACAACCCAATCTTGCAGGATGTCCTGATCCGCCTCGTGCGCGTTGAGCGAGATCAATCGCCGTTGCGCGCTGAGTCCCAGCGGCGCGCCCACTGCAGACAGGAGCTGCGCGACCGATCGTCGCTATGCGACCCGTTGCGGCCTGTCGCAACAGACGTCGTCGCACGCCTCGGCGAGGCGGCGAGAATCGAAGCGGGCGGCGCCGGGCCGCGGCGGCGATTCTCCGCGGTTTGGCGGGTCGCACGGCCTCGCTGGCCGCCACGACGCGCAAGCGTCGCCTCCTCGCCGCGATCGCGCGCGCTCGATGCGGACGAGGCGCAGTCGTGAGATCTTAACAATTGCGGCGCGTCGCATTCGACCCTCGCCCGGCGGCGCAGACCGCCACCAGCGCGGCGCTTCGCCGCGGGTCGGCGAGCCAAACATTCGTCGACGCCGGACGCTCGCCGCCGCTTCGCCCCTTCACAGGCCGTCGAGCACGAAG
>Ga0224559_1001638_pt1 | contig 12124 bp, 5 predicted proteins | sample 714S33034metaG_FD_180676 | JGI IMG/M metagenome (GOLD analysis project Ga0224559, IMG submission 180676) | Peat soil microbial communities from Stordalen Mire, Sweden - 717 S3 30-34 | ecosystem: Environmental > Terrestrial > Soil > Wetlands > Peat | place: Sweden: Norrbotten County, Stordalen... | reverse complement strand
TCCGCACCGAAGACGCGAGCGAACTGAATGGCCAGGTGGCCCAAGCCGCCGATGCCCACGATGCCCACGCGCGAGGAGGGGTTGATGCCGTGGGTGCGCAGCGGGTTATAGACGGTGATGCCGCCGCAGAGCAGCGGAGCGGTGTGCTGGCTCTCCAGCGCGTCGGGAATGGGAATCACAAAGCGGGAGTTGGCGCGCACGCGGTCGGCATAGCCGCCATGGCGGTGAACGCAGGTTCCCTCGGCGGCCGGACAAAGATTCTCCATGCCGCGGCTACACCACTCGCAGACGCCACAGGAGTTCGACTGCCAGCCGAGGCCGACGCGTTGGCCGACCGCGATCAGCTTCACATCCGCGCCGATGGCCGACACCTTGCCGATGACCTCATGGCCGGGAATGAAAGGATACTGGCTGATGCCCCAGTCATTCGAGATGAGATGAAGGTCGCTGTGGCAGACGCCGCAATGGGAGATGGCGATCTCGACATCCTGCGCTCCCAGCTTGCCGGGGTCATACTTGAACGGCAACAGCTCCGCTCCCGCCGCATGTACTGCAAGTCCTTGAATTAGGCTCATGATAACGTCCTGAATCCTCACGAAGTGATTAGCACGCAAAACGGACTCCGCTCTGCGCGCAGACCCCAAAACTTCTTGCTTCCCCTAGTCTAACCCGCCTCCCGGCTCAATGCGCAGGTTTATCAGTTGAAAACCGCTGAGAACTCCGCCGGCGGGGGCGTCGGCTTCCCGTTCGGCCGACTCGCCGTTCAGGCTCGCATCCTGCGCGGCGCGTTGCGGCTCAAGGGTATTGGCGACGGAAAGTGGAAGACTTGAGAGGGTTTGGCCATGCAGTCCGGCCTGCGTCTCCGGCACCAGCAGGCTGACATAGATGCGGTCTTGGGGAAGGCGGCGGCTGGCTTGGGCCAGGGCCGAGTCGATCTCCGGGGTTTGGTTGGGCTGGCGCGGCTGGTCCAGAGCGCGCTCCAGCGTACCGGCATCCGAGACAAGCAGCCGCAGAGTACCAGCTCCCAGGCGGGCGGGCAGCTTGACCGCGATGCGCAGATTGCGGGCCGGCTGCTGCCAGGGACGCAGCGTCGCTTCGACGGTCACGGTGTCGCCGGCGTGGACGATGTTGCTGGAGACCAGGCGCGCCGACTCCAGCTCGACATCGACCCGGTGGGGAATTGCCTCAACGTCAAGGGTGATCGCCCGCACCGCGCCCTGACGGGTTCCATTCGAGTAAAGCCGCGCAAACTGCTCTCCGGCGGTGAGCGCCGTCTCCATGGCTGCATTGGATTCACCGCCAGAGGCCCAGAGATCCAGCGGCGCGGCCGGGTAGCCCTCCAGATCGATGCTGCCGGTCAGATGATAGCTGGTCTCCGCCGAGCTTTCGTTGCTCTGCAGAAGGGCTTGATAGAGGACGACCAGCATGGCTTGCGGCGTAAGCACGGGCTGGTCGAGGATTTCTACGTTGAGCGTGCGCTGCGTCCCATCTGTGCTGGGTGCCCCATCCATTTCGCGTTCTTGGCGAAATGGGTGGGATTCCATCCTCTCTCCATGTACAGCGATGCGCATGGGGATCATGCGCGCCCGCGCATTGAAGACACCGCGCAGGGCCGAGTCGCGGTCCTCGGTGAAGGCGCCGATGGGGTCGCCGGTATTGATGATCTTGAAGGCGTTCAGTGGCGAGGCCAGCGTGGCGACCACCTCGGCGGTGGTCATGGGCAGCGAGATGGGTCCGGCTTGCAGCAGCGGATGCCCGCAGGCCAGCAACTGCTTGCGATCCACGTAAGTCACCGTGCAGGTGGCGGCGATTTCGACGTCGCCGCGGACCAGCAGCGCGCTGACCGCCGAGCCGGGAGTCACGCTGGCGATGGCCTTGGGCGAGGGCGTGGTGTCTACGGTCGCATCGGAGCTGCCGGACATGCCGCCGGCGGCCACGGCCTCCAGGCCGGTTCCGGCCATCTTCTGCTGCCAGAGCTTGATGGCTTCAGGGTTGAAGCCGCCCATCACCAGCGGCGTCTCCATCAACTGCATGGTGTTCGGAACCTGTGATTGCGGCGGCTGACCCTTAGTCCCTAGTCCCTTAGCCCCTAGTCCCTCGATCGGCAGGTCGCGCACCTCCAGCATCTGCGCGATGGGCGTGATCCCGGCAATGGGATCTTTGCTGAACTGGCCGATGCGGTAGGAGAGCGAGCCGAGCAGGCGGTTGCCGATATAAACCGGACTGCCGCTCATGCCGGCGACGACGCCGGTGTATTCGGGCTTCGCGCCGTGCAGTTGGGCCAGGATCATGTCGTGTCCAGGGCCGCGCGCGCCTTTAAGGACGCCGAGAATCTCCACCTGCATGGGCTCTGGCTGGCTGCCGGTGAAGACCGTCCATGCGGTGCCGATCAGCCCGCGATGGACCTCTTTGAGCGGGAAGAAGCCGCCGTTGATGGGTGGTGCGGCGGGCGGAGCGACCGTTTCCGGCGAGGTCTGGGCGGATGCGAGGCCTGCGGCGAGGGTCGAGGCGAGCAACAGGGCCAGCGCCGCGCAGAGTTTGAGCGCGGCCCGCCGAAGGCAGGTTTGCTTCAGGGAAGTTTGCACATTATAAGAGTACAACCGGCTGGACGGCTTCGGTGGGCTGGGCGCTTCGGGAGGCGGTTACGAGGGTTTGGGCGGATTGGTCGCAAGAGAGTATCGGTAAGACTCACGAAAAAAGTAAGAATAGAGTTTACAATCTTACCAATAGATGAAATCTTACTTTTCGATTTACGTCTTACTTGTGATATTATTGTTGCCATGGAACAGATATTCACTACCGTCAGCAGCAAGGGCCAGATGGTGATTCCGGCAGAGATTCGAGAGTCGCTCGGTATAGAGACCGGAACCAGGATCGCCATTCGCCAAGAGGGAGCGCATATGATTTTGTTTCCAGAGACGCTTGCGGCCCGGTTGCGCTTGATCGACGAATTGTGTGGCATCACTGCGGGCGGACCTTCTATGTGCGATATGCTGCTGGAAGAGCGGCGCCGGGATCGAGCCAGAGAGTTGGAGAAAGATGGTTGGTGAGGCTTTCCGGTTGGTGAGGCTTTCCGGTTGGTGAGGCTTTCCTGTGATCGAATTTGTCTTTGATTCTTCCGCACTCCTTCGTTTTGTTGACAAGGAGGCAGGCTCGGAGCGTGTGCGAGCGGTTTTGCGGACCTGCGCCGAAGGCGAAAGCGTGGCCTGTATCTCCTCTATCCAGTGGGGAGAAGTTGCGGGTAAACTGCGCCGGCGCTCTGGCGCATTGGAACAAGAGCGTATCCTGACCATTCTGATGGGACTTCACATTCGCATCGTTTCCGCAACAGCGGAGCGGGCGGTGCGCGCCGCTGAAATCAAAGTGGATCGAAAACTGGCCTATGCGGACGCATTTGCTCTCGAACTGGCCATGGATTCGCCCGATCACATGCTGGTGACCGCTGATTACGATTTCAAGGATGTGGCTGATCTGGCGCGGATTGAGTTTCTGCCGCCGAAATAGTTTTTATCTTCAAGTCAAGTTTGATTCAAGTGAGGCCCTTATCGCCTCCTGCTGCCCAGCGAAGAAAATCCGTCGCCCAGACTCAACGGCATCGCCGCTTGTGTCTCCCTTGGATAGAGGATGGTGACACCGGGATTGCGCAAGCTCTCTCCTGGCAGGAACTCGCCAAAGACCTCCTCGTGCGCCTTCAGGTACTTGCGCAGTTCCTCGCGGATCACGCCGCCGCTGCCCGACTTTCCGTAGCCGTGGATGACTTCGAGGCGTCCGCGATAGCCGGAGCGGACGCAGGCATTGTAGAAGCGCACAAACTCGCGGATCGCCTCGGCGACCGTGCGTTCGTGAAGATCGATGGATCGGCTCTCGCTCATGGCTCAACTTCAACTCTATCGGATTGGCCGCGGGCGGCGCTTGAGGCCGATGCTGTTCCCGGCGGCGAAGAACAGCCCCTTTTTGACCTGGAACGGCCACGTTTTGGCTGAAAACGGTTAATTTTCGGTCAAAAAAGCAATTATCAAATCACGCGGTCACGGTATTAGCCGCCTTTTTTCAATCAGGCCGGTCAAGCTTCACGGGAACTTAGTTACGAAAATCCGAACCCCGCGTGCCAAGATTCATGTTATTGATTGCATGGGATATGGGATGCCCTCAAACATAGACTGCCGCCGACCCCCTACTTACCAATTGTGTTCTTGTATCACCTCTTTCAAAATATGATAGTTACTATGGATTGCTCCTGTCTCAAGATTTCTTGACCGTGGCGCTTCACCGGCAGATAATATAAGCGCTGCTCCCTCCTACGACCTCCAGGCTCCTGTTTCAGGCACAGGCTGTTGGGGCGCGTGTGGCTAGGAAAATTGTCATCACTCGGAAAGGAATTCAAAATGCAATCCATGCGTGCTTTCATGAGGTGGTTTACCGTGGTTATGCCGGTAAGCCTCGCGATAACCCTGGCGTCCTCGGCGTCGGCGACCACGCCGGTGAGTCTGCCTGCGGCGGGTTCCTTGGGGTCGGCAATTGCTGGCCAGACGTATTCCGCATATATCAACGCCTTGGGTGGCGACCGGTCCAACTATCAATGGACGGTGAACGGAAACACGATTCCGTGGAGCGGCACGCCGGTCGCCATTGCCGACGGGATCACTGCCTGGAACACCGGCGGCTATACGCTGTCGATCGGCGGAAAGCCCACCTCGGCAGGAACTGTCACACTCAAAGTCTCGGTCCTGGATGTGGCTCCCAACCAGAGCGCCGGTCCGGTCTCCTATACCATCGCGGTGGCCAATCCCAGCTACACGGTGAGCGGCCATATCTATCTGCAAAACGGCTGCGGCAACAATGGCAACCTGCCGGCGATCAAGGTCTCCATCAACACCAGTCCCGCCAAGACCACGACCACCGACAGCAACGGCAACTTCTCGTTCCAGAGCATTCCCAACGGAAGCTACACCATCACGCCGTCGATCAGCGGGCCGACTTCCGTCTTCTCTCCCGCTTCCCAGAAGATCACCGTCAACAACAACAACTTCGACGGCGTCAACTTCAACGCCACACTGATCTACACGATCACCGGCAAGGTGAGTTACAGCGGCTCGAAGACCGGGCGGATTTACATTACGCTCAACAGCAACAACTGCGGCGGCAGCTACACGCCCGGCACCAGCATTGCCGCTCCCGGCACGTTTACCATTCGCGGCGTGACACCCGGCAGCTACACCGTACAGGCCTGGATGGACAACTTGGGCTACGGCGCGCCCAACGCATCCAACCCCTCTGGCAGCATCTCCAACGTCAGTATTCCCAGCAACGGCTCTGGTACGGTCACGCTCACCGACCCGGCTGCGGTCACGCTCCCCTCGACGCCCGGCATTCAGGGCGTAAGCCCGTTCGATCAGGGCGTCTTCATTCCCTACAACCCCATCACCAACAACAATGGCGTGGAGCTGGCGACCTCCTATCTGGTGCAATGGAGCTCCACCAAGAGCTTCACCAAGATTGCCGGAAGCAAGACCTTCCCCGCGACTGGAACCAACGGCAGTTCGGTGTGGATGATCAACGGCCTCTCGACGACAGGCCTCGCGGAAGGCGGCACTTACTACTTCCGCGCCCAGGGAAAGGTGGGGAGCTCGTCCAGCCCACTGTCCGCCGTCACCGGCCCGGTCACCATCGGTCCGCCCACCGGCGCCAATACGCTCTCCGGCACGATCACCTGGACCGGCACGGCCACCGGACCGTTGTATGTCGGCGTTTATAACGGGAATACCAGCACCATTTATGCCACGGCCATTCAAAAACCGGTGAGTCCGCAAAAATACACGGTTCAGGTTCCCAATGGCTCCAACTACGCCATCTTCGGCATCATCGACCAGAACAATGATGGCTTGATTGATGCCGGCGACATCCAGAATACCAACGGCAACAATGGACCTCCGGCGATCATTGTCAGCGGCGCCACCACTGGAAACCTGACCCTGCCCAGCAGCAGCAGCATCGTCACGCTGGCCACCAGCCACAACCGCCAGACTGGCACATCCGATAGCTACAATCTCAGTTTCGATGTGGTTGAGGGAACGAAGCTGCCGGTGGCCGTCACCGTGGTCTCCGGTCCCCATGTCTACACCACGGATATTGGCCGGTGCAATGACTGCGGCGGCTACGAATTCGATGTGAATCTCAACAGCACCGCGCCCAAGGTGGGCGACGCCTATAGCCTCCAGATCACCTACAAAGACGGAACCACCGAGACCAAGACCGCCACGGTAGGCACGGTGCTGAGCGCCTTTGCCACCAATATGCTGCCCAACACGACGGGCGCGAGCGCCAGGCCGAACTTCAGTTGGACCGATCCGGCCAGCGCCGGCAGTTACCTCTACGGCTTCAAGCTTTGGGATTCGAATGGCAATACCATCTGGCGGATTCCGGCTGACCACTCCAACTCCAACGGCTTCTCCAGCGCTATCACTTCGATCAAGTGGGGCGTCGATCCGACCGGATCAGGCAATAAACCATCCGTGCCTATCCTGAGCAGCGACTCGACGTATGGATGGCAGATCACCACCAAGGACGCCAACGGGGACAAGGCCACGACGCAGGTTTCCTTCCAGACCGCGGGAACCCCTGCCTCGCTGCCCACTACCGATCCCAGTTCCTTGCCGGCCACGACAGTTGTCAACCAGAGCTACTTCGGGTCGATCAGCGTCATCGGCGGCGTCGCTCCGTACAACTGGCAAGTGAATTGGAACACCAGTAATGACAACCTGAACTGGTACACAACCACGGACGGCTCCTCGCTGGTGATCAGCGGGACGCCCAGCCAGACCGGCACGGTCACCTTCCAGGCGTACCTCACGGATAGCACCGGTGCCAGCTCTGGATGGCAGACCTATACCATCACCGTCAACCCCTATGCGACGGGCTACTGGCCGGTCTACGGGCAAATCAGCTTCAATGGTTGCGGCACCGACGAATCGCCGGTTACGCTCACCCTCAGCGGCAACGGAATTACCCAGACCGCGGTCTCCGACAGCACCGGAATGTACCAGTTCCCCAGCGTTCCCAACGGAACATACACCATCACTCCCTCGATCACCGGGCCGACTTCCGTCTTCTCGCCCGCCTCGCGGTCCCTGACCGTGAAAAGCTCTTACGTCAATAACAACAACTTCAATGCTTATCTGGGCTATACGGTCACCGGCCAGGCAGGTTACGAAGGAGCGAATACCGGGGTCATCTACCTGGCGCTGAACGGCTGCGGAAACACCACCCCCGGCACCAGCATCAGCGCGTCCGGAGCTTTCACCATCCACGGCGTGCCTCCCGGCGTCTACACCTTGCAGGCGTGGATGGACAACAAATCCGAGGTTGCCGGAAAGCAATTGGGCGGCTACGGCGTGCAGAATGCCTCGAACCCCACGGGCGGCGTCTCCAACGTGCTGGTTCCCAACGTCAACGACGCGAATCTTACCATCGGGCTATACGATCCGTCCCCGGTTGCGCTGACTTCGGCTCCCACCTGGACCGGCCAGGCGTCGGGCGCATTCAGCGGCGGCGCATTTGTCTCTTACACGCCAATCCGGAACAGCAGCAATGTGGAGATTCCAAGCTCCTACACCCTGGAATACTCGACCGATGCGGCCTTCAAAACGGGCGTCTTGAGCAAGAGCTTCCCGGCCACCGGCGGAAAAAACGCCGGATTTGCGGGATCCATGGGCGTCGCGGGATTGCAGGGCGGCAACAGCCCCTGGGTTGTCACTGGACTCACGAATGGCAGTAAATACTACTTCCGCGCGGCGGGGGTGGTGGGCAGCGGGACTTCCGCCGTGACCGGCCCATGGTCGGCAGCTTCGTCCGGCATCGTCATTGGCGCGCCAACCGGCGGCAACGCGCTCTCCGGCACGGTCATCTTCAGCGGCAAGGCCACCGGGCCTCTCTACGTGGGCTACTGGAATCAGAACACCAGCGGCATCTATGCCGAGGAGATCGCCAGTCCGGTCAGTCCGCAGGCCTACTCGGTCAGCGTTCCTACCGGCTCCAACTACTTCTTCTTCGCCTTCATCGATCAGAACAACGACGGCGAAATCGATCCGGGAGACATCACCAACACCTTCAACTACAACATGGTTACGCCCCCGGTGAAGGTGGCTGGCACGCTGGCCAACCAGAACCTGACCCTGTCCAGCGCCAACAGTTCGACCGTAATCATCACCGGACACAACGACGGCGCGGGCTACAGCGGCACCTCTGCCACTGAATCGTACGAACTCGACCTTGTGGTCAGCGTGCAGAACAAGCTGCCGGTCTCCGTCGAACTGCTCTCGGGAGCGAACGTCCTTGCTCCGATGGACATCGCGGTGTGTCCGAGTTGCGGCTACAATCCGAACAGCCGTTTCTGGGGATACCTGATTCAATTGAATTCCGCCGTTGCTCCAACCGTGGGCAGCACTTACGGCGTGAAGGTCATTTACAGCGATGGAACCTCCGAGACGCTGAGTCCTAAAGTCACTGCCGTGCTGCCTGAAACACTGGCCCTCGATCATTCGCCCATCGGCCCAGTCACCGCCGCGAATGCCTCAACCTTGAAGCCCACCTTCAACTGGAAGTATCCCGCCAGCCCAGGAAATTACCTCTATCAGCTTTGGGTTGCAGACGAGAGAAACTACACCACGGCCTGGTCGATCCCCAATGTGTACTCCGCCACGAACGCCTTCAAAAGCTCCGTCTCCTCGATTACCTGGGGCACGGATCCAACCGATTCCACCAACCTGCCCGCGATTTCCAGCCTGGTCGGCGGAGATACTTATGAGTGGGAGTTTGTAGCTTATGACGCCAACGGCAACCGGTCAAATGCAAACGGCAGTTACACCCCCGGCTACAAGGCTTTAGCCCTGCCCGCCGCTAATCCGAGTTCATTGGGTTCGGCCATCGTCGGCCAGCCCTACTCCGGCAGCATCGCTCCCACCGGCGGCTATCTCACCTACGGCGGCGGCTATACCTATTCGGTCAATAGCGCCAATGATTGGGGCTGGACGAGCATTCCGCTGGGCAACGGCCTGACGGCCGACGGCGGATGGGGCTTGGCCGCGATGACCATTTCCGGCACACCCACCACGACCGGCAAGGTCTCCTTCACCGTTTATGCGCAGGACGCCTCCGGCATCACCGTCGGCCCGGTCAAATACACCATCAACGTTACCGAGCCGCCGGTCACTCTGCCCGCGGCCAGCAGCAATCCTCTGGGATCGGCGCTGGTTGGCGTCAGCTACGCGGGGACGATCAACGCCTCGGGCGGCGCGGGTGGCTACTCCTTTACGGTGAATGGCATCCATGTGCCTGCCATCGAGCATACAGGGGCTGTTCCCACCACCTGGACCAGCCTGGGCAGCAGCGGCGGCGGCCTGTCGGTGGCCAACTCTGGCGGCAACACGCTGTGGTTCTCCGGCACGCCCACCAAGGTTGGATCGATCTCGCTGGCCGTCACCGTGAAAGACTCATCCAACAGCAGCAGCACCGCTTCGGTCACTTACACCCTGCCCGTCGTCGCCCAGCCCAACGGTGCCAACAACAAACTCCTCAAGGGAACCTACGTCTGCAAGGAGGACGGCTTCAACGACAGCGACGGATCGCGCTGGACCAGCCTGGGCAGCTTCCAGGCCAATGGCGCTGCTGGAACCATCACCAGCGGCAAGTGGGACATGAATGGCCGCTCTTTCACGTCAGAGATGTCGGGTACGCAGACCGGTGCCTACAGCATCGGCCCGGACAACAACGGCCTGATGACCTTGAATTCCATTGAGACCTCTGGCGGCTCGGGAACACATTCATCGCAGCTCGCACTAGCTCTGAATAACACCGGCTCCGCGACCACGGCCACCGAGTTCCGCGTGGCTTTGATCGACTCCCAGGACGAGGGCATGCACGGCAGCGGCGTTTGCTACCAGGCCAACACCAGCGTCTTCGGCACGGATGTATTCACTGGCAAGAGCTTCGTCTTCAAGCTCGACGGCGAGGACGGCGGCGGCAATCCAAAAGCGGGCCTGGGCCGCTTCGTCACATCGGGCGGAAGCATCACAGGGGGCGTTATCGACGAGGCGAAGATCACCAATTCATCGGCAACGGAGTCGGCCTTGACCGGCGGCAGCTACACCGTGCCGGATGCGACCAACGGCCGCTCCACTCTCACATTCACAGCATCGGGAACAAATGGAGGAACGGGAACCTTCGAAATCTATGTCATCGACGCCAACCGCATGTTCATGATCTTGACCAGCGAAACGAAGGCGCAGTCCGCCGACGTACGCAAGCAGCAGCAAGCCAAGTACTCCGGGACGAATCTCGACGGCCCGCTCGTACTCTACACGCAGTCGTATGATGGCTCGGGTTACGATTCAGAAATTATGCAAGGAACCGGCAATGGCGTAGTTAGCACAGGAACCGGTAACCTTACCATCAATCAGTCTTACAAGGACGAGAGCGGAACCTACAAAGTTGGCAATGACATCGGCGGCCCGGTCCACGTCACGTTTGACTCCACCAATCCTGGCCGCACCACAATCTCAGGAGGTAACAATGAATCGACCTTCCTGTATTTCTTCGACAACAACTCCGCGTTCATGATGGATTTCAGCACGAACAATGATGCCTATCTGGAGACGGGCTGGCTGGAACCGCAAACGCAGACCACCTTCACCGATACGGCGTTGGCCGGAAGTTATCTGTTTGGCGGGATGGCGCCGCTTGTATCGGACAAGAATGAATCGGTGGGAGAGGTCAGTGTGAGCAGCAGTGGCGCCATCACGGGAAAGATCACTTCGGCTGGCCCAGGAGACTTCGCTTTCGATCAGTCCCAGAGTATCGGTTCCTTGACTTGGCTCTCCACCACCGATGGAATCTTCTCTGTCCCAGGGGAGAAAGGGAATATCAGTGTCTGTGCCGTCATCTCTTCGGCGAAGATAATCTGTCTTGACAGCAATAGCTCTTCGGCGTCCATGGAAATTCTGGAGAAGTAAACACCTGTAACTGGATCAATGGGCGGCCAGCCATCCGGTTGGCCGCCCATTTTTTTCGGGCCGGGTTCATCGTTACAATCGGAGTCCCCTCAGCGCCTCCCGGAGGGAGGGTACGAAAATAGCCCAGGGTGAAGTCCGCAATGCGGACGAAACCCTGGGTCAGCGTCCCACCAACCGCCTCGCCGTCCCGTAGGGCCGGCGCGAAAACGTCCGCACGACTCCACTGATCACTGACCACTGACCACAACCCATGCGCTCACCAATTACACTAATTCTGTGAAAGCTTCCGCGAATTCCGTTCAGCCCAGCCGCAAAGACTTCCTCGCGCTCGCCCAAGAGCACACGCTTGTTCCCGTCTGCCGCATTCTCTCGGCAGACCTGGAAACGCCGGTCTCGGCCTTTCTGCGCGCCGCATGGCAGGAGCGCGAGTGCTTCATGCTGGAATCGGTCGAGAACGGCGAGCAGGTGGGCCGTTACACCTTCATCGGCCTCCAGCCCTTCAAGCGCATCGTCGCCCGCGGACGCGAGATTACCATCACCGAAGGCAAGAAAGTGGTGCAGACCGACGGCGACATCTTCGCCGTGCTGCGCCGCGCCCTCGGCGGACACAAGCCCGCACGCCTGATGGGCTTGCCGCCCTTCACCGCCGGCGCGGTGGGCTTCTTCTCTTACGACGCCGTCCGCCAGATCGAGCGCCTGCCGGAGCTGGCCAAGGACGAACTCGGCGTACCCGACGCCTGCCTGCTCTTCTTCGACGAGGTGCTGGCCTTCGACCATGTGCGCAAGGAGATTTGGCTGGTGGTCACCGCCGACGTCACCCGCGGCAAAGCGGCCCGCGCGCCCGGAGCGGAGTACGACAAAGCCGTCCAGCGCCTGGACCGCCTGGAAAAGCGCCTCAGCCAGCCGCTGCCCAAGCTCGCCGCCGGCAAGAGTAGAGGCAAGCTCAAGGTCAAGCACCGCACCTCGAAGAAGGATTACCTCGCCGCCGTTGAGCGCACCAAGGAGTACATCAAGGCGGGGGACATCTTCCAGGCCGTCCTGTCGCAGCGCTTTGACGTGGAGCCGGAGGCCGACAGCTTCCAGGTCTATCGCTCCCTGCGGACCGTCAATCCCAGCCC
>Ga0224559_1001637_pt1 | contig 12127 bp, 9 predicted proteins | sample 714S33034metaG_FD_180676 | JGI IMG/M metagenome (GOLD analysis project Ga0224559, IMG submission 180676) | Peat soil microbial communities from Stordalen Mire, Sweden - 717 S3 30-34 | ecosystem: Environmental > Terrestrial > Soil > Wetlands > Peat | place: Sweden: Norrbotten County, Stordalen... | reverse complement strand
GCTTTGTTCTTGTAAACCAGGTTCAATTCAGCATCAGCAAGAACCGTATGTCCAAATTTGGTCGCTTTTCTGAATCGGTCCTGGCACTCCAGTTGAGCCTTGCTCCATTTTCTATTCCGGAAGTTCGGCAAACTGGACATAACCATCTTATTTCCAACCACCCTTAAAATGATATTCCCGACTTTCCCACGAAAGTTCTTTACTAATACATTGGTCTGTGATACAGCCATAATATTTACATTTTAAAATTCTCTCTAAAGATAATAAAAAAATCAATATATTCAACATATCGATTGACTTATCATGATTTTTATTTCTTTATTACAATATCCTAACTTTCAGGATATTAATGAACATCACCGCACGAGAATTCAGGATAACTTAGTCTGATTGACTTTAATGCGACAACGATTGCCCTCGGTCTTAATACTTTCCATGGACCGGATTCCAAAAAGCACGGCCACTATAAGCGTCTGCGCTCCGCACGACATTAAAACTTCGATTCTCTCCTTTATAATATTACAGATGGTGCTGAATAGAATATTCACAATACCCTTGTATTATTTCTATTAGCATGTTGTCAGCCAGGGTATTAAGACTTTAAATAAAAACAACGATGCCCAAGATTCAGATTTGTCTTTCCCTCAAGTCCAAAAACCTCATCAACCATTATCTTTTTGACTCTTAAGTCAATAACTTTTTTGATAATGTCTTCCGGAATTTGATTGCCTGTAACATTTCTCTGAACCCAGGACGTGTCGCTGGATTGGTACCAAATACTGAAAGAAGTAATCTCTTTATTATTGTTATTATCTATAGAAAGCTTCAGGCACCCTTTTAATTGTGTAACAGTAAGCGTATCAGTTGTTTTGTAACAAATGCCAATAGACTTATTTTCATATGATCCATGACAGGAACCCGTCGGTCCAGCCGTAAATACCTGAGGTGAATTCGATTTAACATCTTGCCCGAAACAGAAGTTTGAAAGAACTACCAAAATTGAGAAATACACAAGGAATTTTTTCATAAGGTAATTTTAAATATTGCGGTTAACGATTGTGCAATCTCAGCGATCGATGTTATTTTTACTTTCGTATTGACCCCTGGTAATCTTATCCGCCTTGAGTCAATTCCTTTTTATTCCCTCAGAAACAAAAAACGGTAGAACATTTAATGATATAACGAATACTAATGTATGAAAGTTATATATAGTATGCACAAAAATTAATTATTATTACCCTTACTCAAATCTGATTTTCAGATCATCGACTAAAAAGTCTTCCCTTCCTTTGTTCCAGATATAGATGCTGATTTTAGTATCTGGAGTCAACCCATCCGGAAGTCTGAAGGTTTTGATTAAAGAAATCCAGGATGTGCTATTCAGACAATTTGTTTCTAGTGGTTGTTGTTCCTTGGCAAATATTGTCGTGTCTTTTTCACAGGAACAAACAAGCCATGCATTTATTGGGCCCGAATTATTCTTTTTCACCATCAGATTAACATTGATCCTCTTAGGAATTTCACCTTTGAAATCCCTCACTCTTATCGAATACTCACAACATTTTTCTTGATTCCTTTTAATTAAAGCACTCCATGAACCTGAATTACTTGAAGTATTTGTTAAAACATTCGTGTTGTTAATTAGCTCATTTTCAAAATCATTTCTAAAAGTATATGGCAGTTTTGAACCTGGAATCAAGTAAATCCGTTTCAATTGCTTTGTATAGTAATCCCAATCCCAGGTAGATCCGAAATTACACCGGCTTGCTAACAATGATAGGCTGAAATTAAAGGAGGTCAGAACAACGACAAGTACAAAGAAAAATATCTTTAAAATCCTTCTCCTGGATTCAATTACGTGCTTTGTTAGAAACCCAAAGGGTACACAAAGAACCGGTAAATACTCAATAAAAGCTCTGTTCCCGTAACCACAACCAAGATACCAAACTTTATAGGCTGCTGGGATATAGGATATTAGAAGAAAAAAGAGGAGGATTATTATTCCGTTTCTGTATTTCCTGAAGATCATAAAAAACATTCCCGAAATGAATAGAAGAATTACGGGGCTCCATGGAATTAGACCATTCAGTGTTGAAAACCAGACTTCTATAATCTTTGGATGATTCCAGTTTGAGAATCCTACTCCATATTGAAAATGAATAAATGAGCCGTACATCATTTTCCAGAAAAACAGTTGTGGCAAGAAAATCAACAGTATGATTCCCAGGATAGTAAGTAAATAGTTCGGTTTAAGGATCAATTTTACCCGTGAAATAACTTCTTTACCATCAATCGCATCCCAAAATGGGAATAGAATTGCAATCAAACAGTTAGTCGGACGGATAATGATCATTAATCCAAAAGCAATAGACATCAATAGAAAATAACGGTCCCTTGAAGTGTCGGAAAGAAACACCTTCATTGCGTAAAGAAATAAAGAGATGGCGACGAAGGAATATAAATGCGACATCAGAGAATCGACAATAGAGTAAAAGAAGAGGTTTGTTCCCAGGAATACCACTAAGACTATTATATATTGCAAATATTCTTTAAAGTAATTCCTCAGGAACCTTTTCAAAAAAAATAATCCAAGCACGAGGTAAAAAACCCCGGCAATATCAAATATTTTATTGTAGATCAGTGAAAAACCGCCAAGTTCATCCTGTCCGATTACTATAGACAAAATGTGTCCGATCAGGAAAAAAGGCGAGATGAGCAATGAAACTCCATAGAAATATTGAGTCGAAATTCTGTTTGTATTATGATCAATTTCAAATCCATAACCTGTTTTTTCATCAATCCCTTGTGGAGCTTTTCCTGCATCAAAATGATAAAAAAATGTTACAGGCAGGTAACTATAATAACCAGCCCCGTCAGCCCAGATTTCGCTGTCATTATTCAGGATCCCCCTGTTCTGATTTGCCGTCAATGTTAATAAACATCCCAGAAGGAACAGGGTCACAAAAAACATAAATTCTCTGGAACCACCTTTTCTTAAAATCATTACTATTGAATCACTTAAGGTATCTTTTCTCGAAGATGTTGTATTTCAGCAGGCAATAAACAGCTCTAAATGCATCTTTCATCCTGATCTTCTTACCCTCTTCATAAGTCCTGCCATAATAAGATATCCCGATTTCATAAATGCGTATCCCCTTGATGCGCGTAATCTTGGAAGTGACCTCTGGCTCGAAGCCAAACCTCTTCTCCTTTAAAGATATTTTCTTTATGATCTCCGAACGGAACAGTTTGTAGCAGGTCTCCATGTCCGTCAGGTTCAGGTTAGTGAACATGTTAGAAAGTGTCGTAAGAAAATGATTACCAACAGAATGCCAGAAAAACAAAATCCTGTGCGGTTTGCCTCCCATGAACCGCGATCCGTAAACCACATCTGCAAAACCATCAAGAACAGGTTTGAGAAGGATATTGTATTCCTCCGGATCATACTCAAGGTCAGCATCCTGAATAACAATATATTCCCCTGTCGCAAGATCAATCCCTTTATGGATCGCTGCCCCTTTCCCCGTATTAACCGGCTGGTTGAAAAGCCGGATCTCAGCTTCAGGGTGTTGCCGGATATATTCGCTGACAACTTTCTCTGTATTATCACGACTGCAGTCATTGACGATGATGACCTCCTTTAATATGCCGGCCGTAAGTTTGACTGCAAGTACTTTATTGAGGATCAGATGGATAGTCGCAGCTTCATTATAGGCCGGGATCAGGATAGACAACTTCTGTGCGCACATAGTGTGAATTTATCTCTCAAAACTATGAATTTTCCAGTAATTAAATGTCATTCAAAGAAATAAACCCTCTTCACTCTTCTTGAAATTCCTGTAAGTATTTCATAAGGGATGGTTTCAAGGTCATCAGCCATATGTCTGATGGAATAAGAATCTCCGAAAATGACCACCTCATCCCCTTCCCTTGGAGGATTTTCTTTTTGTCGATTGACGAGTTCGGTAATATCCACCATGCAGCTATCCATGCTGATATTCCCTATGGTCCTGGCAGGAATGCCCTTGATCATAACCTTTCCTTTTCCATTGCCCAGTCTGCGGTTGAATCCATCAGCATAACCCACCGGAATGATGGCGATGATCCTGTCTGTCGATGCCACCCCTTTTCTATTGTATCCAATGGTTTCACCTGCTTTTACCTTCTTTATTTGAGATATGATGGTCTTCAACGTGCTGACATTACGTAGGTTATTTTGTTCCTCATCATTAAATCCTACCCCGTACAACCCAATCCCAAGTCTTACCATATCCATCTGGAATTCGGAAAACCGGGTAACCCCGGCTGAATTCAGGATGTGAGTAAGAAATGGATATCCAAGTTCTGCCTGGATGATATCGGAGACCTGTTTAAGACTAATGATTTGGCTTAGGGAGAAATCATCTTCAGCCGGATCTTCACTGGCTGCAAGATGCGAAAATACTGATTGTACCTTAATTTGAGGGTTTTCTTTGAGCCGCTTTACCAGCCCATCAATCTCTGTGGAATCAAATCCCAGGCGATGCATACCCGTATCGATCTTTAAATGCACAGGTATTGGATTCCCTGTTTCTCCTTGTTTTTCAATGGCTTGCTCAAGCAATCCGAATACCCGTAAATTATAGATCTCAGGCTCCAGGTCGTATTGTATAAGCAAGTCAAAACTATGTTCTTCGGGGTTCATAACCATTATAGGCAACGTGATCCCGGCTTTGCGAAGCTCGACTCCCTCATCGGTGTAAGCAACAGCAAGGTAGTCAACCCGGTGAAATTGCAACAGGTTGGCAATCTCAAAACTGCCGCTGCCATAAGAAAAGGCTTTTACCATGGCAAGCGTCTTGGTCCCGGGTAAAAGCTTTGAACGGTAATAATTCAGGTTATGAACAAGTGCATCCAGATTGATTTCCAGGATGGTTTCATGCGATTTTTGTTGAAGTGCCCTGCTGATTCTTTCAAAACCGAAGACCCTCGCCCCTTTCAGCAGGATCGCCTCATCACGTAAAGATGAAAGGGGAAACCATTCAAAGAATTCATCAGTGGTCTTATAGAAAGTTTTTTCCATCGGGAACTGCCCCGCCTGCCTGCTTATCTCATTTCCAATACCGATGATCCTTGAAATCCCTTTTCCTTTGAGTATTCCTGAGATCTCCTGGTAAAGGTCAGAAGGTTCACGTCCGCTCTGAAGGATATCCGAAAGGATGATGGTCTTCTTTCTGTGCTGGGTTTGCTGGTTAAGGAAATCAAGGGCGATCCCAAGTGAGTTAATATCAGAGTTGTAACTGTCATTGACCAGAGAACAATGATTGATGGCCTCTTTTAACTCAAGCCGCATGGCAATTGTGACGAGAGCTTTCATCCGTAATGAAATAACATCTTCTCTGTATCCCAGGTACAACATAAGTGCCCAGCAATGAATGGCATTTTCAATGGAGGCCTCATCAATAAAGGGAATGACTATCGACATTTTAATTTCACCATAAATTCCTTTGATCGAAGTCTCAGTCAATCCTGTTGATTTGATCCCCGTTATCTGAAGGTCAGTTCCTTTTTCCCGACCCCAGGTGAACTTTCTGACTTTTCCCAATGACTTGTCATTCACCACATTATTATGGATCAACACATGGTCACTGCAATAGATCAAAGTATCAGAGTTGACAAAAAGCTTTAGTTTTTCATTTATTTTCTGGTCCAGATCTCTGAATCCTTCATCATGGGCATGGCCTATATTGGTGATGATCCCGATGGTCGGACGGATCATTGTTTCCAGTTTCTCCATCTCCCCAGGAAGAGATATCCCTGCTTCAAATAAAGCAAGATTGCTGGCCGGGTCCATATTCAGGACAGAAAGCGGTACGCCGATCTGGGAATTGAAGCTCTTTGGGCTTCTGACGATCTTCTTATCGCGGTTCATCAACTGGAACAGCCATTCTTTAACTATGGTCTTGCCATTGCTGCCGGTGATGCCGATAACAGGAATACTGAATCGCGACCGGTGTGCAGCACCTAGTTTCTGTAATGCATTCAGGGTATCTTTTACAAGGATGAAATTTGCATCCTGAATTACAGAATCATCTTCGTGGTCAATCTCTCGGGCACTCTCCGTTTGAGTTGGAAATGCAGATACCAGGAAATTCCTGACTCCCTTGCGGTAGAGTTCATTAATATATCTGTGTCCGTCATTCCGTTCGGTTACCAGTGCAATAAACAAAGTTGCTTCCGGGTGAATGAGGCGACGGCTGTCAATCAGGATCTCTCTTATCGTGACAGATTCTTCCCTTGCTGAATATAAGGTTCCATGGGTGTGGAATGCAATTTCCGGAAGGGAATATGAAACATCCATCAGGGCTGGGGGCTTTCTGGTTCTATCGGTTTGGTATGAAGGGCATTAGCCTGCAATTCATCATAGGCAAGGCGATTGTTGAATATCGTTGCAGCAAGGTAAACAGCATTACGGAAGCCTTCAGGACTTGCTTCATTTTTACCGGCAATCTCATATGCTGTCCCGTGAGCAGGAGAGGTCCTGACGAACGGTAACCCTGCAGTGAAATTGACTCCTTCATCGAAAGAAAGCAGTTTGAACGGAATCATCCCCTGGTCATGATATACAGCGAGTATACCATCGAAATGATTAAAGGTACCCGAGCCAAAAAATCCGTCCGCCGGGTAGGGTCCGAAAACCAGGTTCTGTTGCATATAGGCTTTCTCAATAGCAGGTTTCAGGATTGTATTGTCTTCATTCCCGATAAGTCCGTCATCACCCGCGTGCGGATTCACGGCAAGGACGGCTATTCTTGGCTTCTGGATACCGAAATCCCGTATAAGGGAGTCATTCATTATGTTGATCTTCCGGGATACAAGGTCCTCTGTCAATGACGACGCTACCTTGCTAATTGGAATATGCCCTGTGATAACTCCTATGCGTACAGTGTCGCTGACCATGAGCATGAGATAGTCAGAAACACCGGCCTTTTGTGCAAGGTATTCAGTATGGCCGGGAAAGGAGAAGTTGGATGACTGGATGTTCTGCTTATTTATAGGTGCAGTCACCAGGACATCAAGATTATGGTTAATAAGATCAGTCACAGCCATCTCAAGAGAGAGCAGGGAAAGTTCGCCTGCAATGGGAGTTGACTTTCCAAGGTCGATCTTGATTTCGTCTTCAACTATATTAACGATGTTGGGACGACGGGGATGGGCAAGGTCAGCTTTCTTAACAAGGTTGAAGTTAAAGTCGGGTATATTCAGGGTTTTTCTGTGGTATGAGGCAACTTTCGAAGATCCGTACACGATCATCGTATAGGTCTCCATCATCCGTGGATCCTGAAGGGTCTTTATAATGATCTCATAGCCAATGCCATTTATATCTCCATGTGTAATGCCTACTCTGATCCTTTGTTCTTTTTCAGGGGTTGGGTTCATATTTCTGGTTTTTGCAAATATATTGCTAAATTTTCTGTGACCGGATAGTTACTAAGGTTATTATGTTTTCTGTTTTGCCTGTTTCTTAATAAAATCAAATAATAATCGAACACCCACTCCGGTTCCCCCTTGTCCGCGGTAAGAATCTCTTTTATCAAGAAATGCGGGACCTGCAATATCAAGGTGAATGTACGGATAGTCAGTGAATTTCTCAAGGAACTTGCCTGCAGTGATAGCACCGGCTTCTGCAGGACCAACATTTTTGATATCTGCAACTTCCGATTTTATTCCTTCACCGTATTCATCCCAGGTTGGAAATTCAACAATGCGTTCATAGGTTTCCATTCCCGATTCTTTTAACTGCTCAAGATCCTTGGTGGCTTTTGTCTGCATGGCCACGATTCCGATCCGGCCGACTGCACGAATGGCTGACCCGGTAAGGGTCGCGAGATCTATCACCAGCGAAGGTGTATACTTCTTTGCATAGCTAAGAGCATCCGCCAGTATCAGCCTGCCTTCAGCATCAGTATTCAAAACTTCAACGGTCAACCCGCTTTGCATCTTAATTATATCACCGGGCACAATGGCTTTGGGTCCTGGCCGGTTGTCTGTAGCAGGCATCAGGCCAATCACATGCACAGGCAATTCAGCAGTCGCAATTGCATAAATGGCCGATGCGACAGCTGCAGCACCCGACATATCTTCTTTCATGGTGCTCATGGAATCGCCAGGCTTCAGATTCATTCCTCCTGAATCGAAAACCACTCCTTTTCCGACAAACACAAATGGAGTTTTATTAACAGCTTGCTTGGGTTTCCATTCCATGATGGTAAAAGTCGGTGGCACCTCACTGCCTTTATTCACAGCAAGTAATCCTCCCATCTGAAGGACAGCGATCTTACTTTTATTGAATATCTCCACTTTGGCTCCGCATGCCTTAGCCATCTTTTCAACTTCCTTTGCAAAGGTCACAGCCGTAAGATAAGAATTCGGCTCGTTGATCAGCGTCCTGCAGTGAAATACCGCATCGGTAACAGCCACGAGATCTCTTATATCTCTTTTTTTTATTTTCTCTGAAAAGATCCGGATTGTTTCCAGAGTATTTGTTTTTTCCTTTTTCCCCTTATATTTCAAAAACTGGTATTGTCCGAGCACAAGACCTTCGGCAAAGGCTAAAATATCCATCGCCCGGCCCTCTGCATCATAGAGTACGATCTGTTGTTGCTTCAACTCATTCAGAATTGAACCGAATTTGTCTCCGGATTTTCTCAGTATTTCTTTAATCTTGTAAGGATCGCTTCCTTCCTTGATAACCTGTACGAAAAGCCAATGGTCCAGCCGGTTAAAAGAAAAAAACTCTTGTTTTTCCTTTTTCTCCTGATGGCTGATATAGATTAGTTCTTCTTTGCTGAAATACTCCTCAGATAAACGGTCAACTGATTTTATAATAAAGATGATATTAGCCTTCTGAGGTGGCCTGGTTATTTTTAAAAGATCAGGATACATGATTTTTCGTATTTTTGGGATGGTATTTATGCGCAAAGGTAGTCAAATTTGACCTTTTCGTATATCTTAGCGTCATCAAATCTGGTCTATGAATCTGGATCTCCTTATTAAGAAAGCTTTGAGACTCGAATTCCTGAATGCATCCCAGGCACTTGAGTTGTATCACCGGCTACCCTTAGGGGAACTGATCTATGTAGCCAACGAACTGAAGAAGATCCATCATCCTGAAAATATTGTTACCTGGATCATAGACCGGAATGTCAACATCACCAATGCTTGTATCTCAGGTTGTAAATTCTGTAATTTTTACCGGCCTTTAAATAATAAGCAGGTTTATATCACGACATTTGAAGATTATGCCACTAAGATTGAAGAAATGAAATGTATTGGTGGCAACCAGTTACTTTTACAAGGAGGTCTGCATCCCAATCTGGGAATCGATTGGTATGTTGATCTTTTTAAGAATCTGAAGCAAAAATTTCCTGGATTACGCCTTCATGCTCTTGGACCTCCTGAGATCGTTCATCTTGCTAAAATGGCTTCCCTGAGTTATAAAGAAGTGTTACTTAGATTGATGGAAGCCGGGCTTAGTAGTTTGCCTGGCGCTGGGGCAGAGATCCTTTCCGACCGGGTAAGGAAGATTTTATCTCCTGCCAAGTGTTCTGTCCGGGAATGGCTGGATGTAATGCGAACAGCCCATAACCTGGGTCTGACAACTTCTGCTACAATGATGTTCGGCCATATAGAAACCATAGACGAACGGATGATGCATCTGGTTTATATTCGCGAAGTGCAGGCCATAAAACCAGCCATTGCCACCGGGTTTATCTCCTTCATACCCTGGCCTTTCCAGGATAAAGATACAATGCTGGCAAAGAAATCCGGGGTGCGGAATAAAGTGACGTCCGAGGAATATATCCGGATGATTGCAATTAGCCGGATTATGCTTCCCAATATTCCTAATATCCAGGCTTCATGGCTTACTGTTGGAAAAGAAACAGCACAAATGTGTCTTCATGCTGGCGCCAACGACTTCGGGTCCATAATGATCGAAGAGAATGTGGTTTCTGTTGCAGGTGCCACTCATACGTTTGATGTTGAAGGCATACAGGCGGCCATTCGTGAGGCGGGATTTCGTCCTGTAAAACGGACTCAGAATTTTGAACCTGTTTAACTTAATCAATATTCCTGGCTGAATATAGGGTCATCTGATCCAAATCCAAAGCCACCAGGACCCCCAGGCCAGGATAATTTGTATATACGCAACCTCCGTCAAGATTCAGGACTTTAACACCGGGAGTTTTTAACCTTTCAATGATCGAGGATAAAGGAACCGGAGTATGACCGTGGATTAACCTCCTCTCCCCGACAATATCCTCCGGGTAATCTTCTTCCCTCCTGTAAAGCAAACTATGGATATCGGATAGAGGGTCTTTGGCATGAGGATCCAGACCGGCATGAACGAAGATAAAGTCTTCGGTCTCTTCATATAGAGGCCAGGTTTGTATGAAATCAATGTATTCATTCGGGATCTGGAAGACTGATTCTCGTTTATTCGCCATGAAACGGCTTACTCCGAAACTGATGAGTGTTTTTGCGCAGCCATTTAGTGTCCAGATATGAAAATAATCTTCATCTTCCAATGACCGGAGCATCATGTATTCATGATTTCCCATGATGGGCTTGACAGTCATGATAGCCGCTAGTTCTCTGATATAATCGATAACTTCTTTACTTCCTGTTCCGCGGTCAATGGTATCACCCAGAAGGAATAAAGTATCTCCTGGCTTCATATGAAGTTCTTCTTCAACCAGGTATTTAAAAGTACGGAAGCAGCCATGAATATCGCCTATGACGTATCTTCTTCCTTTACGCATGAAGGTATTTTAAAATATGAGCAGTTGCACCTTTGTGGCTTGCAACATAGGATCGGCATATTTCAGAGGACCGTCTATATTCATCCGGGACATCAGCAAGATCTATTATTGCTTCACGAAATTCTCTCTCATTATTTATGCTTGTAGCGCCTCCTTCAATTATTAATTCACGGGCTTCCCGGAACTTCTCATAGTTAGGCCCGAAAATAATGGGAATACCAAAGGCAGCAGGCTCAAGGATATTATGGATCCCAACTCCAAATCCGCCACCTACAAAGGCGATAAAAGCATATCTGTAAAGATAAGCCAGGAGCCCGATGCTATCGATAATCAGAATACGGGCTTCCCGGAGATTCGTTTCATCTGATTTTGAATACAATAAACAATCTGAACCAAATTGAGCCAATAATCCGTTAATTCGCTCCTGCTCAACTTCATGGGGTGCAATGATAAATTTAAATTCCGATTTGTGTTCGAGAATAAATGGGATAAGGATCTTTTCATCCTCAGGCCAGGAACTCCCCGCAAGAATTATATTTGAATCTTTGTTGAAAGCATCCAACCCCTTTATCGTCTTATTCTGACTTACAATGACGTTGACCCTGTCGAATCTTGTGTCTCCGGAAACTGAGACATTTTTTATCCCGATGTTCCTGAGAAGTTTCTCCGAATTTTCATCCTGTACAAAAAACCAACTCAGGTTCTTCAGTTGCTTCCTGAACCATGACCCGTATATTCTGAAAAACGGCTGGGAAGGCCTGAAGATCGCCGAGACTATGTATGTTGGTATTCCTTTCTTTTTTAGAATGGACAGGTAATTATACCAATATTCGTACTTGATGAAGAAAACTATATCGGGAGCGAGTATCTGAATAAATTTTCCGGCCTTTCCGCGAAGATCTTCCGGGAGATAGAATACATGATCTGCACCAGTATAGTTCTTTCGGATATCATAGCCTGAAGGAGAGAAGAAGGTTAAAATTATAAGATGATCTGGGAATGATTCACGGAATTCTTCAATAAGCGGTCTGCCCTGTTCAAATTCACCAAGACTGGCACAATGAAACCAAGCTGTTTTTTTCTGAATTCTGTCCTTTTCAAGCGCTTCTTCAACCTTTCTAAGAATATCTTTTCTTCCTGAAACCCACCGTTTAGCTTTTTTATTCACAAGAGAAGCCACACGGATACCTGAGACATAGAAGAAAATGAATATGTTATAAAGGAAGAGCAATATGTGGTCGCTTAATAAAGATAATAATCTTTTGGTTTTCTCTTATAGAAAGGAATGATCCATTTTACATTTACTCCATAAAATTGTGTGGAGA
>Ga0224559_1001636_pt1 | contig 12136 bp, 10 predicted proteins | sample 714S33034metaG_FD_180676 | JGI IMG/M metagenome (GOLD analysis project Ga0224559, IMG submission 180676) | Peat soil microbial communities from Stordalen Mire, Sweden - 717 S3 30-34 | ecosystem: Environmental > Terrestrial > Soil > Wetlands > Peat | place: Sweden: Norrbotten County, Stordalen... | reverse complement strand
TGATGCAAATGTAACTCCATGTATTCCATCTCGTCCAGTTCTACCGCCCATGAGTACAAAGACATCTCCGATATTTGGGGCTATACCTCTCTTTATTGAATCTTTTCGTACAATTCCTGCACATAAAACGTTTACAAGTGGATTAAATTTGAAGTTATCATCAAATTCAACCTCTCCACCAACTGTTGGTATCCCAACTCGATTTCCATAATCTGATATTCCTTTAACAACATATTCAAATAGATAACGTGAGCGTTGGTCTTCGAGATAACCAAAACGTAAAGAATCAAGGAGAGCTACGGGCATGGCTCCCATGGATATGATGTCACGGATGATTCCACCAATTCCTGTCCCAGCTCCTCCATATGGTTCAATTGCCGATGGATGATTGTGACTTTCCATTCCTATTACTAGAGCTAATTCATCTGTAATTCCAACGATACCTGCATCATCTCCAGGTCCAATTATAACATTTTTTCCTTCAGTTGGGAAAAGTCCTAATATGGGACGGCTGCTTTTATAAGAACAGTGTTCAGAGAACATTATGTCTAGCATTCCATATTCAAGAGAATTGGGTTCTCTTCCAATCTCATCTTTTATATATTCGAGTTCTGTATCTGTTAAAGTCATTTTATCACGTCTGGAAATGCACTTTGTTTAATTAATATGTTTTCCATAATTTTTATAATGTACTATTTCATTAAAAATTTTCAGATATTTGATAACTTATAGTTTAGTAATTTTTTTTACAAATTTTATTTTATGCTTTAACAATACTGATCCTGAGGTCATGGTCTTCAATTTTCCAATCCTTAGTATAATCTCCTTCTTCTGATCCAAAATGGAATTTATCAGCTCTTACTTCGTGTGATACAAAATCAACGAAGTTTTCAATAATCTCTTGGAAATTGTCACTACAATCAACAAAAACTTCTATATTAGCTTCAACATCCAGATCCAAGTCTTTTCGCATGTCTTGAACCCTTCTTATAAGTTCACGTGCCATGGCTTCAGAAAGTATTTCAGGAGTTAACTTGGTGTCAATGAAAACATTTCCACCTTCAAAATCACTGCTTCCAATATTTTCGGGAAGTTCAGTTTCAAACACAATGTCCTCATACTCGAGGGTAATTGTCTTATCTTCGAGCTCTACTACGTAAACTCCATCAGAATCTAATTTTTCTATAATCTTACTACCATCTTCTTCCGCTAGTTTAGATGCTACTATGGGCACGTCTTGTCTTAGTTTAGGACCAAGTGTTTTCATGTTTGGCAGTGCATTTATTGTTATATTCTCAAATTTATCCGATGATATAACATCTTTAGTGTTTGCTTGTTCCATTATAACATTTTTCAGTGATTGTGCAGCGTTTAATACTTTTTCATCCTCTGAAACTATTATAATTTCCCTAACAGGCCATCTCAATTTATAACGGGCAACATCACGCGCCCTTGCACATGCTTCTATTATTTCCCGCACTATATCCATATTGGATTCAAGTTCATTGTCTATTTGTTCTTCATCAAACTCCCAGTCTAACATATGCAAGCTCATCGGAGAACTGGTTTCAACAGTTCTAATTAAGTTCTGATACATATCTTCTGTTACATGTGGAACTATTGGTGCCATTGTTTTTATTAATAGTTTAAGAGCATAATATAACGTATAATATGCTCCTAACTTATCAGGATCATCTTTCTCGATCCATGTACGTCCCCTTATAAGTCTGATATACCATCTGCTTAGATCTTCCAGTATGAAGTTGTTTATTGCACGTGTGGCTTTGTGGAAGTGTAGTGCTTCAAGAGATTCTGTCACATCCTTTGCCATAGAGTTTGCCTTTGAAGTGATCCAAAGATCCTCTTTTCGAAGATGAATATCTTCTTCTGTATATTCTGTTGGATCGAAGTTGTCTATTGACATGTAAGTGGTTGAAAATACGTATACATTCCACAGTATGTTGAACATTTTACTGATATTTTTGAGTTCGTCCCAATTAAATTTCAGATCTTCCCATGGTTTATTTCCCCATAAAAGGTAGAATCTTAGGATGTCTACTCCGTAAAGCTCAATAACTTGTTCTGGTTCAACAACGTTTCCAAGTGATTTGCTCATCTTCTTCCCTTCTTCATCAAGGGTGAATCCATGCATTAAAACCTTTTTATATGGTGTACTATCGTTGGAAATTACTCCACAACCAAGTTGTGAGTAAAACCAGCCCCTGGTTTGATCATGACCCTCTGTTATGAAGTCGTAGGGATACCATTCTTCAAAGAGATCCTTCTCTTCAGGATAATGAAGTGCTGCCCACCCTGCAATTCCGGAATCTATCCAAACATCCAGAACATCTGGTGTTCTCTTCATATTTCCACCGCATTTGCATTTGATGGTTATCTCATCCACATGTGGCCTGTGTATAAAATCACCTTTTAGTTCCCCTTCTGATGAAATTGATTTTAATTCTTCTATTGAACCTACAACTGTTATTTCATCACAGTTCTCACATTCCCATATTGGTATTGGTATTCCCCAATATCTCTGTCTCGAGATTGTCCAGTCCCTAGCATTTTCTACCCAATTCCTGAAACGGTTTTCACCAGCCCATGATGGAACCCATTCTATTTTATCGAGTTCGTTTAACATTTTTTGTTTAATTTCAGTAATTTTCAAGAACCATTGTTTAGTTGCTAGGTAAATGATGGGAGTTTTACATCTCCAGCAGAACCCGTATCTGTGATTGATAATTCCTTCTTTATACAGAAGATAGTGTGTTTTAAGATCTTCTATGATGTTAATATCTGCATCCTTAACAAATTGGCCCACATATTTCCCTGCGTCATCCATGAAAAGTCCGGCTTCATCAACCGGGCAAAATATTGTTAGTCCGTATTTTTTACCTATTTCAAAATCTTCAGGACCGTGACCAGGTGCTGTATGAACACATCCAGTACCTTCAGTTAAAGTGACGTGATCTCCAGGAAGTACAATATGTTTAAACTCTTTTTGGAGTGGTATCTCCTCTGAAAGTGGATGATTATATTCTATCCCTTCGATATCCGACCCTTTAACTACTTTCAGAATTTCATAACTTTTTTCAGGTTTATCACAATTGCATTTGCCCTCTGGGTGGTCATGGTTAATTTCGTTTAAAACGGAATCTACTAACGCTTCTGCCATTATATAAACATTTTCTTTAACCTTTACATAGGCATAATCAAAATCAGGATTCACACAAACGGCCATATTTGCAGGAAGTGTCCAGGGCGTTGTTGTCCATACCATGATGTAGGTTGTGTAATCTTTGCTGTCTTGATTTTTTAGTGGAAACTTTACATAGATAGATGGGTCGTCTTTATTTTCATAATCAATTTCAGCCATTGCAATGGCTGTTTCACATCTAGGACACCAAGTTATAACTCGTTTGTCTTTTACCAATAACTCCTTTTCATTTGCCCTTTTAAGAGTCCACCAACAGGATTCCATGTATTTAGTATCGAATGTAACGTATGGATTTTCCCAGTCCATCCAAACCCCTAAAAGTTTGAATTGTTCTGTCATAATGCCTTTATTCTCTATTGCAAATTCCTTACATTTGTTAACAAAGTTTTCAATCCCTATCCGTTCTTCTATCTCCTTTTTACTCTTTAAGCCAAGAATTCCCTCAACCTTATGTTCTATTGGTAGTCCATGAGTATCCCATCCTGGCTGGCGGCGAATGTTAAAACCGGACATGCTTTTGTATCTGAGGTACGTGTCTTTAATTATTTTATTCCATGCAGTTCCAAGATGTATCCTACCACTACAGTAAGGTGGTCCATCAAGGAATGAATATTTAGGTTTGTCCTCCCTCATTTTTTTGGTCCTTTCGTAGATATCCCTATCTTCCCAGAACTTTTGTACTTTCTTTTCGATAATCCTAGATTCGTATGAGCGTTTAGCCTCCTCTATGGGCATAATTTATTCTCTCCTTTATGATTTTCCTAATTATTAATCTAAAGTTTTGTTTTAAGTATATAAAATAGTTAATTTACTAAATTGTTTTTGAATATTGTTTGGATATAATTGTTAAATATTATATAAAGTAGTTTGTAGTAAAAATAAAAGAAAATATAATATAATATAAAGATATAGGCTTTTTAAATACCTTATTATTGTAAGGAATATGAAAAAAGGAATTAATAGAAATTTAGGGAATTAAGCCCTAAATTTTATGTGGATCAGAAGGTTCTTATTTCACCCTTAACCATCATCTCTGTTATTTTTCCTATATCTTCCAGCCAGTTATTCATTATCCCTTCAACATCTTTGTTTACCGATTCCATACTATAACCATTTTCAACAATAATCTGAGCACTTGCAGCTTTAGGATGGTCAATTGGCTTACCAATCTGACTTAATAGCATTATATGAACTTGTTGTACGCCATCTAATTCTTTGGTTATGTCTTGTGCCATTTTGTTTGATAATAGGTTATATATCTTACCAACATGATTTATTGGATTTTTACCCGAGGTTGCTTCCATTGACATTGGTCTGTTGGGAGTTATAAGGCCGTTAGCTCTGTTTCCCCTTCCTACCGATCCATCATCTCCCATTTCAGCAGAAGTACCAGTAACAGTTAGATAGAAACCCTTCTCTGATTTACAAGAATTATCATCACCAGTATTTATGAATGTTTCAACCTCTCTATCTGTTTTTTTCAGGGCTAAATCGGTTATGATATTTTGTATTTCATCTTTAACATTAAGGTAAGTATCTATTCCATCAACATATTTAGATACCATTGCAACAGCAGTTGTAAGAATTATTTTACTGTTTTCACGAAGTCCCATAACCTTAATGTCTTCCCCAACCTGTGGATATTTCTTCTTGAAGTCTTTTGAATTTAAAAGTTCTTCTGTGGCCATAACTATTTGTTCGGTTTCAGAAAATGGTGCAAATCCTACACCAAAGGAAGTATCATTTGATGATGGCATTCCATCTCTTTTAAACACATCAACTAAATCTCCTGATCCACTTCCTATCTTACATTCTACCACTGTGGAACTTTCAACGTCAAGGTTGATAATGTTCTTTTTTAGATATTCTTTAGCAGCTGTTATCGCGATCCTGTCGATTCCAATTTTTTTACCTTCATACTCTGAAACACCCCTACCTGTTAATAGTATATCCATGGGTTTTATTATTTCTCCGCCTCCAAAGTGTGGATCTGATTCGCCTGCTGTGATCTGCACTTCGTCTGTGTTGTGGTGCATGATCCTGCCATCAAATTTATCCATGTATACTTGGCACAACGCTCTGCTTACAGACTCTGCAATTCCATCACTTATACTATCAGGGTGACCTATGCCCTTTCTCTCTACTATTTCTACTTCCTGTTCTTCAATAGGTTTTTGAATAAGCTCTTTAACAATGATGTTCCTCATAAATGGCCTCCCATATTAATGTTAATTAGTGAGTTAAAACCATCTCCTTGAATTATGTTAATTATCAAGAATGCACACTTCATAGACTTTATCATATAATTATTAACAAATTCAAGTTATAGGGGACGGTGTTTAATGTATGGTTTTTGAAACAACTGATATAAAAAGTGATCCATTTCGTTACAATTCTAACTAAAAAAATTTAATGTAACTACAATCTAATACTACTAAGCAATACCAAATTTGATTATTAAAGAATCAGACTTAACAAACCTTTTTTTTATTGAACAAAGGTAAAATCATTATTAACAAACAATCTACTATATTAAATAATTAAATGTATATCATAATTTACTTCTTTATCAATATCCTAATTAACATCAAGAATAATCAATGGATGACTCAGTTAAATCAAGATAATCTCTGTTATAACACAGATACTTGTTGAGATTTATATAATATGAACGATTATAAAATGGCTTAAACTCTTTTTTTTAGATCTGTTAATAACCAAATTTAATATTACTAGTTGGAATCATAATTTGAAGTAGTCAGATCGGAATTAAGAAAAAATCAATAACATTTTATTGAAGTATATAATGCTAAATGCAGGTGCAAATTATGAGCAATATTATTTTATTAAATAAAACTAGGGGTATAAGGCTAGGCGAAGTTGATCTTGCGGATAGTTTCATGTCGAGATTTTTAGGTTTGATGTTCAGAAATAATCTTGAAAGAGGACTCATACTTAAACTTCCAAGCAGCAGAAGCAGGAGAGGGTCAGCCATTCACATGTTCTTCATGAAATTTCCACTGGACATCATATTTGCTGATGCAGATAAAAAGATCGTTGATATGGTTTCCATTGAACCATGGAAAACTTACACCCCAAAAGCCCCTGCAAAATATGTTATTGAAATGGGGAAAGGAACAATAAATGACTTCAGTCTTCAAATTGGTGATGAACTCGATTTCACACAAGATTGTGTTTAAAAAAATACAAGATTTAGAACAGACATAAACTGATATAATAAAATTATTTTTCGGAGTGGCAAGGATGAAAGTGGAAATATTTGACTATGGTTCAGATGAAAATAATTATTATGTTATTTACAAAGTAACCGGACTTGAACTAGATGAAGAAATGAGACTTCAAGGAAATGTTGAAGGTGATGTAGAGATAAAAAATGGTGCAATATACATCACAACACATTTTGAAGAAAAATATTATCCTTTCGGAAGCGAAGCAGCACAATGTCGTATGGAAGATTTTATTGCCAGGGAAGAAATTGAGATGACAGTTTACCTTACAAGTGTATTGGAAGATGAATGAAACAAATTCACTCGTCTTCAACTAAATTTAACAAATTTTAAACTTTGTGATGAAAAATGAAAAATGAATCCAATTCCAACCCTAACGCATTAATGGTACGTCAAAAGATGCAATTAGTTATGTCTGGCTTTAGAGACAAACTCGGGATACATGAATTTAATCCTAGGGATTTTGAGATTGTGGATATAACAGTTAAAATACCCAATCTTGATCTTGCATTCAATGACTATCGCATAGCCCATATTAGTGATATACATCTTGGACAATGGATTTCTGCCAGGCGTATTGAAGGTGTTGTGAATATGGTCAATAAACTGGAACCTGATCTTATAGCCATAACAGGTGATTCTGTTTCATATGTGGTTAATGAACCAGTACTTGATATGTTAAGAGTTCTTAAAAATCTTAAACCAAAGGATGCAACTGTTGCTGTGCTGGGAAACCATGATCATTGGGTTGGGGCAAAACAAATAAGAGATGTGATGGACGAAAGTAACATTATAGAATTGGAAAATGATGTTTATACACTCAAACGTGGAAATGCTACGCTTCATATTGCGGGAGTGGATAGTATCACCCTTGAAAAACACGATTTAGATGCGGTTTTAAAGAGATTACCATCATCAGGTCCTGCTATCCTATTGGCACATGAACCTGACTTTGCTGATATCAGTTCTGCTACTGGGAGGTTCAGCCTTCAACTTTCTGGACATTCCCATGGGGGACAAATGGTTATTCCATGGTTAGGAACGCCTTTTAGAGGATCACAATTTCGAAAATATCCCTTAGGCAAATATAAAGTGGGAGAAATGGTACAATATACTAACAGAGGTCTGGGGACCAATGTTTTTTGGATTCGTATAAACTGTCCCCCTGAAATAACTATATTGCGACTTCAAACCACTTAAAAACATTTTAAATCTATTAATTTATAAAATAAAATTTCATTCATGCTTAATTTTTATTTACAACTTGTGATCTGTAATAAGAAACCTTAAATAAGATTTGAGGGATAGGAATTTTATGAATATAAAAACAAGGGAGATAATACTCTATGCTGCAGGGTTATTTCTTCTTATATCTGGAATTTTAGGAACTTTAGTGCCCCAGTTAGGATTATCCATATTTACTTCTGTTGTTTGGGCAGTTTTAGGCGCAGTTTTCTTAGCTATTGCCTATGGGACCAAGGTAAGGAAAATAGTTTTCTATGCTTCGGGCATATTTTTGTTTGTTGCGGGAATTGTAGGTTTGGTTTACAAAGAACTGGGTATATCCACTTTAAACTCAATTTTATGGTTTCTTTTAGGTGTTTTATTTATGTACGTCAGTTACAGTGTTGATTATTAAAAGTAAAACATTTAGGTTGAATTATAAATAAAAAACAAATAAAAATTAATAATATTATTTTTTCTTTTTAATGGCTTCGATTCCCATTTTTGCAACTTTTCTAACAACTGGGTTTTCATCTTTAACAGCATCTTCAAGGACATATAGAGATTTTTTATCAGCTATAGATGCTAATCCTAAAGCAGCAGCATAACGTACACTAGCTTTTTCATCTCCCATCAATTTTATCAATGGATTAACTGCCCTGGAATCTGAAAATACTGCCAATGAAAGTGCAGCAGCTTCTTTAACATGCCAATCTCTATCTTTTAAAGTGTTTATCAATGGTTCGACAGCTTCAGGATCCCCAATTTCTGCAAGAAGTTCAGCTGCATCTTCACGCACAATCCAACTCTCATCTTGAAGATTTTTCACAAGAAAATCAATTCTTTTACCTTCTGGCATTTAAACCCTCCTAATATGTTCATTAAAAATTAATTGTTGTAAATTTCTAATATATATTGGTTCAAGATCCATTAATAATTTTATATTCTGTTCAAATTGACTTTTTAATCATTTTAAAGAGGTGGATATCAAAAAAAATATTAACCCATAAATTATCACTATGGGATTATTATTAGTATTAAAATAATATATTATTTAACTCAGTTGGATGATTTATAACTCTTATACCATCAAATTCATACAATTTTGTGGTATTTTGGATGTCAATATCCCGCATATGTATTGTGATGAGTCTGCCTCCAGTTATAGCTCCAAATTGACAAACAGTGTGACAAGCACCACATCCTTTACACTTCAAAAGATTTATTTCCACTCCCGGGGTAATTGCTTTGTTTGGGCATTTTGATGATGGAACACAATTTTCACAGTTCTGACAAAGGTCGAGTTCCAGCTTGGATGGTAAAACAGTTTCAAGATCTCCATATTCCAGATCTACAGGGATTATGTAGGTTTCAACTTGTCCCTTTCCAGCTTGAGCAACTGCGTTTGTAATGAGGGTATCTGCAATTCCATTCACTATTTTACCAATTGTATTGGAAGTTGTTGGTGAAACAATTAATAAATCGTAGGTTCCAAGTGAAAATCTTCCGGTCATAGGATAGCTTGCACGTTGTTCATTTTCTAATATCAATTCTCGGTACTTACCACCAGTTAAATTTAGAACTGATTCAAATAACCCATACATTTTAAGAACCTCTTCACCAGCTCCTGAGATAAGTATTGTAACTTCATGTACTTTTGAAAGTTCAACAAGTATATTTACACTTTCCTGAAGTAGATGTCCTGCTCCTGTAATCCCCCAAGCAATCCTCATATTGTTCTCCAATGTATATTTTTTATTAACTAAAATTTCTAAAAAAAGAAGTAGTTAGAAGTCCACATATTTGTAGGCTTCATCCTCCTTGAATGCATAATGTATTATATTATGCTGCTTTATGAACTCTGCAACTTCATCTTTAATATTTTCCCCGTCCAATGCAACTCTTTTAATATATGCTGCAATTTCTGCCATGTGGGATTCTTTTAATCCACGTCTGGTTATTTCTTGTGTTCCAATACGAATACCTGAAGGGTCATCGGATCTGTTAACATCGTCCCATGGGAATAAATTTTTGTTTAAAATGATATTATTGCTTTCAAAGTCTTTTGCTAGTTTAGATGCTTTTTCAATATTGGAAACATCAATTGCAATCTGATGGGACTCTGTGAAACCTTGATCTTCACATAAAACATTAAATCCAAGTTCGTAAAGTTCTTGGCCCAATGCCTTTGCATTTTTAATTATCTGTTTTGCATATGCATCTCCAAATTCAAGCATTTCAGCAGTTGCTATACCTAATGCTGCAAGGTGATGAAGGTGATGATTGCTTACAACACCAGGGAATACTGCATCATCAATTTTCTTTGCTATATCCTCTTTACAGAGTATAATTCCTCCCTGAGGTCCTGGGAATGTCTTATGTGTACTTCCGACCAGCAAATCTGCTCCTTCTCTAAGTGGATCCTGGAAGCATCCTCCTGCGATTAAACCCAATACATGGGCACCATCGTACATTACCTTTGCACCTACTTCGTCAGCTGCTTCTCTGGCTTCTCCAACAGGATGTGGGAAAAGGAAAAGACTACCTCCTAATAGTACTATTTTTGGTTTTTTCTTAAGTATATCTTTTTTCATAGCCTCCGCATCGATATTCATTTTGGTTTCGTCGAATGGATGTGGAACTACTTTTAATCCTCTTATACCTGCAGCACTGACACTTGCGTGGCTTATATGTCCTCCAACTGGTACTTCAAGTGCCATCATAGAGTCTCCGGGTTTTGCAAATGCAAAAAAAGAAGCCATATTTGCGACCACACCGGATATTGGTTGAACATTGGCATGTTCTGCTTTGTAAATCTTTTTAGAGAGTTCTACTGTAATATCTTCTATTTGGTCCACATATTTACATCCCTCATAGAGTCTACATCCTGAAAGTCCTTCTGCATATCTATGGGATAGATCCGAAGCCAGGGCTTCTCTCACACTTGTGCTTGTTATATTTTCACTTGCTATAAGATTTATACTATTTTCCATCCAATTATGGTGCTCTTTTGTTAATTCTTTAATTTTAAGAGCATATATCTCGTTTTTAAACATTAATTATCCTCCAAATAAACGCAAATAAGTCATAGGGCGCAATGATTTTATGTATAAAATGAATCAGTATAAATACTTTCAAAAAAACCGGGGTTGTCAAGTTGTTGGGTGTGTACTAACCACACTTGAAATTTTAAGCTTTTTTAGAAGGTTAATCTAGGAAAATGGAACTCAAAAAAATATAAATTAAACCCAACACCCATTAACTTGACAGCCTCAAAGAATTGTATTGATAAATCTTCAAAAAAGAAAGATAAAATTTAAGGTGTGACTTGTTGATTTCTTTTGAAAAATGTTTTAGTTTTCATTTCACTCAAATTAGCAAGAATTCTATTGAGATCTCCTGCAGGAATTGTTACCATCACATCTTCTGGTTTCAAATTCATGTTATTACGTGAACCTATATCTCCAAACCCATAGGTCACTTTACCAGTTAAATAAGGTACTGATGCCATAGAACTGCAAATAGGTCTGGAATCAGCACCGAGCCCATGGGATCCCGAATCGTAGGCATTAGCATGAAGTATCATCATGGCCTGTTCAGAATTGCAAACAATAAATACAAGATCAGGATCAAAATCAGCTTTAGTTAACGGGGAAAATATAACTGCATCAAATATTCCAGCTTCAATGGGTATGTTATTCTGCCATGATCTTTGAACTGCTGGAATACTTTTATACACCCCTGCGGGCACTAAAAATGCACCACTTTGCATGTTTTTGGGTAGCTCCTTTCTATCCTTCATACCGGAGTAACGAATACCGCCCATACATTCTTCTTCTTCAGCAGTTGAATAGAATATTTTGCCGTTTGCTGCTTTATCAAGTTTAGCACAGAACCTTGATTTGCCCTCTTCCTTCTTGATATTTTTTGGTACTCTCACAGACCATTTAATGGCTACTGGTTCTTTATCAAGCTTTAAAATGTCTTTTAATTTCTCACCCATTTCTTGATACAAATTTTTCACCTTCTTAATAATAACTTACTGGTGGATGTATTAAATTTTTATATTTTATTCTGAAATTTGTAACGATTTTTATTCAATTAATATTAAGAAAATCAAATATGATTTCAATATTAAAATTTTAGAAGTAAAATGATTTTTATGACCTAAAAAAAAGATTAATAAACGATTTTATTTTTCAAATATGAATAGGAACTACATTAATATTTTGGATTAAATTTAAAAATAGTCAGTAAAATAAAAAAATATTGGAAAAGGGGTTTGACCCTTATTTTCCACCGTTCATTGCTGCTTCAATTTGAGCAAATATCTGGCTGGTTTTGAAGTGTGCTTGGTCTAAAGCTCCAGATGGACATGCTGCAACACAGGTTCCACATCCTTTACAGAGTGCTACGTTTACATGTGCCTGTTCATCTATTCTTT
>Ga0224559_1001635_pt1 | contig 12141 bp, 15 predicted proteins | sample 714S33034metaG_FD_180676 | JGI IMG/M metagenome (GOLD analysis project Ga0224559, IMG submission 180676) | Peat soil microbial communities from Stordalen Mire, Sweden - 717 S3 30-34 | ecosystem: Environmental > Terrestrial > Soil > Wetlands > Peat | place: Sweden: Norrbotten County, Stordalen... | reverse complement strand
GTGCGGTATATGCGCCGAAGAATGCCACGTAAAGGCAATAAAAATGGAGAGGGAGTAAAATGGTTCTTAAAGTAATGTCTGCAAACCAAGCAATTGCAGAAGCAGTTAAACTTGCAAATCCAAATGTTATCCCAGTTTACCCCATAACACCACAAACAACCATATCAGAATATCTGGCAAAATTCGTTGCTGATGGAGACATATCTGCAGAGTACATACGAGTAGAGTCCGAGCACAGTGCAATTAGTGCAGCTTTAGGTGCCTCCGGTACTGGTGTGAGGGTATTTACAGCAACTTCATCCCAGGGACTGGCATTGATGCACGAAATAATATTTGCAACAGCCGGTTTGAGGGCACCTATTGTCATGGCCGATGCTAACAGGGCACTTTCAGCCCCATTGAGTATTTGGAATGATCAACAAGACTCAATATCCGAAAGAGATTCTGGTTGGATGCAAATATATGCTGAAAATGGTCAGGAAGCTTTAGATTCCATATTATTAGCCTATCGTGTTTCAGAGGATCATTCAGTTTTACTTCCTAGTATGGTGTGTATTGATGGTTTCATACTAACACACACAGTTGATCCTGTTGATGTACCTGGAAAAGAAGATGTAGATAAATTTTTACCACCTTACAAACCAGATCACGCATATTTAGATCCTAAAAGGCCAATGTCAATTGGTACTTTCACAGACCCAAACTATTACATGGAAGCCCGTCATGACATAGAACTTGCATTAGAAGGAGCTAAAGATGTAATAGCAAAGGCAAATTCAGAATTTGCAGAAATATTTGGAAGAAAGTATGATTTCATTGAGAAGTACAGATCCGATGATGCAGATACTATAATAGTTGCCATGGGATCCATATGCAGTACAATTAAAGATGTTATTGATGAACAAAGAGATAATGGTGAGAAGGTAGGAATGGTACGTGTAAGGGTTTTCAGACCATTCCCAACAGAGGAAATATATGATGCAATTAAAGGTGCTTCAAATATTGGTGTTCTCGATAAAAATATATCTTTCAGTGTAGGCGGAGTATTACACAACGAAATCAATGCTAAAATGGATGTTAAAGCTAACGGATTCATAGTAGGGTTAGGTGGAAGAGATATCAAACCAACCCACATAAGTGAGATAATAGAAAAGACAAAAAACACAAATAAAACTACACAATGGATAGGACTAAATAAGGAGGAGCTTTAAATGGAAATACCCGAAAAAGAATTTCTAGCACCAGGACACAGAGCATGCGCAGGATGCGGTGCCACAATAGGTGTCAGATTAGCATTGAAAATGCTCGGTGAAAACACCATTGCAATATCTGCAACAGGATGTTTAGAAGTTATAACAACTCCTTATCCTGAAACTTCATGGGAAATTCCATGGATGCACGTTGCATTCTAAAATGCGGCAGCAGTTGCATCTGGTGTTGAATCTGCACTTAAATCACAGGGAAAAACCGATACAACAGTTGTTGTATTTGGAGGAGATGGAGGAACTGCAGATATTGGACTTCAAGCTCTCTCAGGAGCTATGGAAAGAGGACATAACTTAATTTACATATGTTACGATAACGAAGCATACATGAATACAGGTATACAGAGAAGTGGATCAACTCCTTATGGTGCATCTACTACAACTTCACCACATGGTAAAGAAAGTTTCGGTGAAGACAGACCTAAAAAGAACATGCCAATGATAATGGCAGCCCATGGCATACCATACATTGCAACAGCTTCAATTTCATACCCCGAAGACTTCATGAAGAAGGTTAAAAAGGCGTCTGAAATTGAAGGCCCTGCATACATTCATCTGCATCAGCCATGTACTACGGGATGGGGATACAGTCCAGAAAAGACCATAGAACTTGGAAGGCTTGCGGTTGAAACAGGATCATGGATACTTTACGAGATAGAGGAAGGTGAATTCAAAATTACCTACCGACCACTTCAGAGAAGAGCTGTGAAGGAGTATTTGAACGCACAGAAAAGATTTAAACACCTAACTGATCTTGAGAAAGAAAGGATTCAAAGCCATGTAGATGCTGTCTGCATTGAGCTTAAGGTATAAGGGGGCCTTGACTTGGATAAAATATTGATTCAACCAGATCTATGCGATGGCTGCCATGACTGTGAAGAAGCCTGCAAGAAACTCTACGGAACATCAAGGATCTCTGTTAGGGAGATTGGAGGATCATTTTATCCAATAATCTGCCAGCAGTGTGAAAATGCACCATGTAAAATGGTATGTCCCACAGAAGCAATAGAACTAGATATAACATCTGATAAATGTATAGGCTGTGGACTCTGTATGATGGTCTGCCCATTCGGATCAATTACAGTTCATGAGAGGAAGGCACATAAATGTCACCAGTGCCCAGACAGAGACACACCAGCATGCGTAATAGCTTGTTCCAAAAGGGCTATTGCTAAGATTGACGCTGAACAGATGAAACTTGAAAAACAAAACCAGCACCTCAATAAAATAAGTGGTCTAGGTAAAAAGAAAAGAAAAAGTACTGATATGATAGGTGTTCTGACAGCAAACGCAAGAACCAGAAAGGTTCTCCAGAAGGAGGTCTGAAATGAAGGAACTAATTTCAAAACCCGAACTCTGCGAGGATTGTTCAAAATGTGAGCGTGAATGTCCTCAAAATGCCATAAGAGTTATTAATGGCGTTCCTGTGTATTGTCTTCACTGTGCAAAAGATAGAGCCCCATGCTTAACTGTATGTCCCGAAGATGCTATTATTGAAATTGACGGTGCCATTGTAATCATGGAGGATGACTGTATAGGCTGTGGACTTTGCAGAGATTCGTGTCCAATTGGTGCCATACACATGGATGAAGCAGGAATTGCTAAAAAGTGCAACCTTTGTATTGACCAGGATGTTCCAAGATGCGTTGCAACATGTCCTACAGAAGCTCTTAAAATGGATTCTGAAAATATTTTAACAGAGAAACGTGACAAGATTGCAGATGAACTTAGAAGAATTAAGATGATAATGAAAGATTAATTATTTTTACACACTATTTTCATTATTATTCCTATTTTTGAAATCTATTTCTTTTTCAAGTAATTTTACACAAATAAATAATTTTATTAAATAATATCTTTTAAGTGACTCATTATTATAGGACATAAACTTCAAGTGTAAAAAATAACACAAAAAGCAAAAGTTGTGTTTATTATGTTTTTTAAAAAATACTTTAAATAACAAAAACCTATTTATATGAAAGGACCATAACCTTGATATTTCTCTAAATCTACGGTTCTATTGAATTTATTATACAGTAATAAAAAAATTCCATAAAATTGGAATCAAGAGGCCTATCATATGATTACACAAAAACAAGTTGAAGATACAATTTGCAGTCTTTACAAAGATTCAGTTATTGAACTACCCAAAGATGTTAAGAATGCTTTGAATGATGCTTATGCTAATGAAAATGATAAAACTGCTAGGCTGAATCTTAAAGCTATAATTGATAATATTGAAGCAGCTCACGATAATAGCATACCAATGTGTCAAGACACGGGTCTACCAATAGTATTTGTAAAACTTGGAAGTGTGGAGGTACAAAACCTTTACCAGGGAATACGAAATGGGGTTGAAAAAGCTACCATCACCGTTCCTTTAAGACCTAATGTAGTCGATCCATTCACGCGTGAAAATACTGGTACAAATACCGGCAAAGGAATCCCTTTGGTTGATGTTGAAATTGTTGAAGGAAATTATCTTGAATTAACTATATTCCCTAAGGGATTTGGTTCAGAGAATAATAATGCATTGAAAATGGCGTTACCAGGTGAGGGGATCGAAGGTGTAAAAAATTTTGTCCTAGAAACAGTTCTAGCTGCAGGAGGAAAACCTTGCCCACCAACCCGGATAGGTGTAGGAATAGGAGGATCCTCAGACTATGCCCTTAAGCTTGCTAAAAAGGCTCTTTTAAGAGATGTTAATTCTAAAAATTCTGATAAACGTTTGGCAGAACTAGAAGAAGAACTACTTGAACGTGTAAATTCTACAGGAATCGGGCCGATGGGATTGGGTGGAAAAACAACTGCATTAGATGTTAAGGTTGAACTTACAGATACACACACTGCAGGACTGCCAATTGGAGTGTGTATACAATGCTGGGCCGCAAGGCATGCAAGTGCAGTTTTAAGGGATGAATAACACCTTACTAGCAGATTAATTATACCAGATACATTTTTATTAAAAATGAATAAAAGAATTTAATAATTCCTTTTTTTATCAGATAATAAATTAATTGAATGAAATTTGAGATTATACCCAAAAACGTTTATTGATAAAAGAAATACAAAAAAAATAAGGGAATGTATAAAATTTAATTTTTCTTTTTATCCCCTATTAGTTCATCTAATCGTCCAGCAACACCTGGTTTCTCACAGGTAATCATGTAAATGGTTCTGTCACCGATATTTTCTGCCCTGTCAGCAATTCTCTCAAGGAACCTAGCAACAAATAGCAGATATATAAGGAACGATATTGAATCCTTCTCTTGGAACATACTAGTGGATATATCCTTAAGCGCAAGATCAAATAGATCATCTACCTTGTCATCATCATTTTTCAGTTCCCTCACGAGGTTCAGGTCTTCATTTAAAAAAGCGGATAAACTTTTACTCACCATACCATCAACAATATCTCCCATATGGGTTATGTCATTCATTGGTTTTTCAGGAATATTCTTGTCTTTTAAGTGTCTTGCAATATCTGCAATATTTGAAGCCAAACCTCCCATCCTTTTAAAGTGGCCCGAAACTTTACTACAAGTTTCAATAAATCTTAAATCCTTTGCCACCGGTTGTTCAGAAGCTATAACACTCATAGCCTCTAGTTCAATTTCATCACTCATTTCATGGATTTGGTCATTGGTATTATTGACTTCATCCACCAGTTCAGCATCATAATTTATAAACGCTTCCAAAGCTTTTTTATATGCAGATAAACTAGTCTGCCCTATCTTTTCAACATCTTCTTTAAGACAGTTCAACTTTCTTTCGAATTTTACTCTTGGATATGTTCTTTCCATTTTATCCTCCACCACTTTAGAAACTTTTCTTAATAATAAATTCTCTTCAGTCTTAATTTTATTCTGATTATCCAAACCTGCCAGTAATATAATCTTCTGTACGTTTATCTACAGGTTCCATGAACAATTTATCTGTAAGGCCACTTTCAACTATTTCTCCATGAAGGAAAAATGCAGTGTATTTGGATACCCTTGTTGCCTGCTGCATGTTGTGAGTAACTATTATAATTGTATAATCATTTTTGAGTTTGTGTATTTGATCCTCAATTTTAGTTGTTGATATTGGATCAAGTGCTGAACAAGGCTCATCCATCAGGATAACTTCAGGTTCAACAGCTATTGTCCTTGCAATACACAGACGCTGTTGTTGTCCTCCTGAAAGTCCCATTGCTGACATTTCAAGTTTGTCCTTAACTTCATCCCATAAAGCTGCTTCTTTAAGACTTTTTTCAACCTTTTTTGCAATTATATCCTTGTCATTTAGGCCATGTATTCTGAGCCCATAAGCTACATTATCAAATATGGATTTAGGAAATGGATTAGGCTTCTGGAAAACCATTCCAACTTTTTTCCGTAAATCTACTACATCAACATCGGGATCATAAATATCCTTACCATCAATCAGTACAGTACCATCCTTCTTAAATGTGGGAATTGTATCATTCATACGGTTTAAAGTACGTATAAAAGTTGATTTACCGCAACCAGAAGGTCCTATAAGGGATGTTACCATATTATTATTTATGTTAATATTTATGTCCTTTAAGATATGTGATTCACCAAAGTAAACATTTAAATTTTCAACTTCTAACCGGTATGGCATTCTATCGCCCCATCATCTTTTTAGTATATCTATCAACAAGTGCGTTTGTTACTATTGTAATTATCAATATAAGGATCACAAGAATAGCTGCAGTTCCGTACGCGAATGGCATAGATATTCCTTCAGTGGCCAAAGTGTACAAGTGCAGAGGTAATGGTTGTCCAGGATCAAATATTGATACAGGAGCTTGCATTGCTGCTCCTACAGTGTATAAAATAGCTGCTGTTTCTTCAACAGCCCTTGCCATTCCCAATATTATACCTGTAATTATTCCAGGAACTGCAGCAGGCAAAATAACTTGATAAATGGTTTGCCATTTACTGGCTCCCAGTGCCATACTTCCCTCACTATATGATTTAGGTACAGATTCAATTGCAACTTCAGCAGTTCTCAAAATTGTTGGCATTGCCATTAAAGCAAGTGTAAGTCCCCCAGATAATACTGAGAAACCGAAATTTAAGTAAACTACGAAAAATGCAAATCCAAATAGACCGAAAACAATTGATGGAATAGATGCAAGTATTTCAGACCCAAAACGTATGGCTTTTACAAGTGCATTTTCACCAGCATATTCTGCCAGGTATATAGCACCACCTACCCCCAAAGGTGTTGCAACCACTAATGCAACAAATGTCACGTAGACCGTGGATATAATAAATGGTAATATTCCACCAGCTGCACCATTATCTATTGGCTGACCAAAGATGAAATTCAAATTAATAACTGGTAATCCATTCACCAGTATGTATCCTATTATCAGGATTAACAGAAATACTGTAAAAATTCCAGAACCCCAAAAAATCGTTTTCATTATTTTTTGAGAATTCTTAGGAGATATTACTCTGTTCAACAGACATTCCCCCTATAAATAAATTCATCCGATCTATGATTTTTAATTTCGGTCCAATGAATCATAGATATCCCCCTCCAATAGTTACTCTCTTCTTGTAGTTGATGTAATTTGCAATTAGTAGCAAAATTATTATAACTGTTAACAGGACTATTCCAGTTGCAAAAAGAGCACTGTAATGTAATCCAGTTGCATATCCCATTTCAATAGCTATGTTAGAAGTCAATGTTCTTACCGGTTCAAATATGGAACCTGGAATTTGAACAACGTTTCCTGCAACCATGATAACAGCCATTGTTTCTCCAATAGCTCTACCCATTCCAAGAATTATAGCAGTTATAATACCCGGAAGAGCTGCAGGGAATATTACATTTTTAATGGTCTGCCATTGAGTTGCTCCAAGAGCAAGAGATGCTTCGTTGTATTCATAGGGTATGGACCTCAAAGCATCCTCAGAAATACTTATTATTGTTGGTAGAATCATAATTGTTAAAATCAGTGATGCTGAAAGTACACTGAAACCGGATCCACCAAAATGTATTCTCATAAAAGGCACTATAATTACTAGACCAAAAAATCCGTATACCACAGAGGGTATTCCAGCTAGTCCTTGTATGGTTGGCTTTAATATTTTTCTCATATTTGGAGGTGCAATTTCCGCCAGAAATATTGAACAACATAGTGACAACGGTACTGCCAACAGAAGGGCTATTAATGTTGTGAGGAGAGTACCGACTATCATTGGGAAAACCCCAAATATTCCATTATCTGGGTTCCAGACCATACCAAATAAAAAGTTGAATAATCCAATTTGTAAAATAGCTGGGAGTCCTTCCCTAAAAATGAATGCTATAATAAGGATAATTATCAATATAGAGGATATTCCAGTAGCAAAAAGTACCCACTGTACGAATTTATCCTCTTTTTTCTCAGTCATTATGACACCTCTAAAATTTATATTTTATCTTGATTGATTAATTAAAGTCCCATGAATTTTTCTGCAACATTAATGTGTCCAAGAATTTTTTTGATTGTAATGAGATTAACTTGAGATTACGAAATCCATAGAATAAATATTGGATTTAATCTTTTTTATTATTAAAACATTCCTATTTCATATCATAACCGGTGATTTATTATTTAACTTAAAATCATTAATCGGAGATGAATTTCCAGATTTAAATGGAATTTAATGTTTCGTACAGTTTTTTATATGATATTTTATAAGATTTATTTTAGAAACTTGAACTTATATTTAAGAATTATTTTATTGTTTTTTTAATTTACTAAAAAAGAGAATTTTAGTGGCTTTTAAAAACCACTTAACTTAATGCTTCTATTGTGTTTACTTATGATGTTGGTCTAACTATACTGTTGTTGTTGAGTATTGCTTGTCCTTCAGGCCCATCACACCAGTTAATGAATGCTAATGTAGCACCTGCTGCTGGTCCTTTTGTTAGGAAATTAAATGGTCTTTGTGTTGTGTAACTTCCGTTAGCTATTGTAGTAGCGGAACATGTTATACCATTGATTGTTAATGCTTTTGTTTTGTTAGTTAAACTAGCAAAGGATATGAAACCTATTGCGTTTGGATCCTGACTTACTGCTTGTTCTACTGCACCTGTTGATGTTTGTACGATTGCAGATCCGACATATGAACTGTTATCTAATATTAATGATTGGAATGCAACTCTGGTACCTGATCCTACTTCCCTTACAATAACATCTATTTTACCGCTGGATCCTCCAACCTGAGTCCAGTTTGTTGTGTTACCTGTGAATATTCCTTTAATTTGAGCTGATGTAAGTCCAGTAACCGTATTATTGTTGTTTACAATTGCAACAATACCATCTTGTCCAAGAGTATAATTATTCAATCCCGTTGTTTCGTTCGCTTCGAGTTGTTCAGAAGCCATTCCTATTTGTGCAGTTCCATCACTTACACTCTTAAGGCCTACTGCAGTTCCCCCACCTTGAACTTCGATCTTCACATTTGGGTGTTCTTTCATATAAGCTGTTGCAAGACTCTGAGCAACAGGTTGTACAGATGTTGAACCTACAATTGTAATTTTATTACTGTTGTTACCAGCAAAAACCATGTAGGCCCCCACTATTATTATTAATACTACGATTATTCCTATTATATATTTTGTATTCATCTAAATCCACCTCACTATTAGTACAATTATACATTATATTTAAAGATTACTCTTTGTGCAATTACTTACACTTTTAGTGTACTAAGCATACCTTTTAGCAAATATAATCAAAATTTACACATATTGTGGCATTAACTGAACTAAATGCAAAAATTTAAATATATAATATCATAACAGATGCAAGCATGATAACTGAAAAAGTTTTGGAGGGAATGTTCAAACCTGTACAGAGTCCATGGAAAACCTCAATAACCAAGGTTGAACCAAATAAATTAACGACTCGGGGTCATAAGCAGGAAGATCTTATCGGAGGTATATCTTTTTCAGAAATGGTATACTTGTTGGTAAAGGGAGATATTCCATCAGAAAAAAATAAAAAAATGCTCGAAGCAATTCTAGTGTCTTTTTGCGACCACGGAGTAACTCCTCCAAGTACTCAATCGGCCAGACTCATGGCATCTGCAGGATCACCTATTAATGCATGTGTAGCTGGGGCAATACTAGCATTTGGGGAGAATCATGCAGGAGCTATAGAGAATACAATGAAAAATCTTCAGGAAACAACTAAAGTATCTAATGTATACAATAGATCTTCGTCTGATGCAGCAAAATTTATTGTTGAAGATCATAAAAAAAAGGGTAAGAAAGTTCCAGGATTCGGACATCGTTACCACTCCGAAGATCCACGGGCCCGTAAACTTTTAGAACTTGCAGAACATTATGGTTGCAATGGAAAACATTTTGAACTTGCAGTTGAAATTGAAAAAATCTTGGCAGATAAAAATGGAATCAAAATGAATATAGATGGTGCAAATGCGGCAATATTATCCGATATGGGATTTAACTGGCGTTTTGGATGTGGTATGTTTATAATTGGAAGAATACCAGGTTTATTGGCACATATTAACGAGGAAATATCTAATGAAGAACCATTCAGGAAGATTGCACCAAATAACGGATTCTCAATCTAAACATGAATTTTTATTTATTTCTTTTATTATTTCAAAAACAACTAATAAAAATTCCTCTTTTAATTAAGTGATACAGTCAAAAATAATGCCCAATAAATTTAATTATTCATATTTGACTAACAAATCCCTATTATTTGTATAGGAGATAGAGTTTATGATCTATTTTTGAGATTTTAGAATTAATTTATATATGATGAGACATACACTTCAAGTGTAAAAAAGTACACAAATAGCCTATATAATAATTTTTTGTAAATGATGAGATTTTGGATCTGCAATTTAAAATTACATAAAATTTATCCACGGAGATATTCATGCAATTTGACTACATTTTAATAATAATCCTATTCGGTTTGTCTACAGCAATTGTTATCATCCTAATTAAATTAATTTACAGGCACAACCCCCATTATAATGAGAAGTATGGAAAGGAAATAATTCTATTCCACAGTACTGATAGGTATAAGAGGAGAGTTTGGAGATTCAGTCTTTTAGAAGACTTGCAAAATCTTAAAAATAAAAAAAAAATCGCTGGTGAATTAAAACTGAAGGTAATTGTTGGAGAATTCAGCGAAGGCACACAGGAAATAATTAAACACGCTGCAAACCATGAATTTGACTCAATCACCATAATAGGTGGCCCTAAGGTCTTTTGTGAGGATAAAATGGAAATTTACACACTCCTTGATAAATATGATAGTGTAAAATATTTAATTTTACCAAAAAGACCCACAAAACATTTCATGATCTTCAATAATAGCCATTTATATATAGAAAAGCCCCACAGACACGATGAAAGCCGTGGATCAGTCGGTGTTTTAAAAGCCCTACCCAGATTAATAGAGGTCTATGATCAAAATTTTAATCAAATGCTCAAATACTCAAGACCCTTAACTAAAGAAGATGTTTTAAACCAGGAGTGCTATTAAAATGAAACAGGTGCCAAAATGGATATTAATGCTTTAATACCTGAATTCTTAGTATTCAGTTTAGCTGGATCATCCCTATCGATTGCTGCTTATTCATCATTTAAGGACAGGAGCGACGACCAAAAATTATTGTTAATCATTGCCAGTTGCTTTATCTTTGCATTTCTGGCAATATTAATCCTATCGGCTATTTCATTAGATAATATGTCAATATATCAATTTACTTTAACTTTAATATTCTATGCTTTGATCTACATGGCAATACTTTCCATTATAGGATTCATAATCCATCGTTTAAGAGTTGATCAAAAAATGAAAGATGAAGAATTACAATCTGCAATCGATATTATAGAATCCAGCAAAGATGGTTTAGAAAGTTCAGTAAGTTTATTTGGATCAAAAAGAAATGAAGAATAATTCAAATTAACTTCTTTTTATTTTAGAATTCTATATTTTTTTTTAAAATAAATATCTGGGAAGTTTCTTATTTCTAAAGTATAATAGTTTCTGTTAAGGGTTCATTTGGATAATAAAGTAAGTTTTATAAAAAAAATTGATAAAAGAATCAATTTATACAATAAAATAGGATATGAAAAGATTCAAATGTTACTATATAATATTAATAAAATATGGTAATATTAACAAATACCAAGTTGAGTGATTACAAAAATTTGAAAAATTATTTTGTAATTGTATTTGGATTATTATTTTTACTTTTAGGATTATATAAATTGTTTAGTTCAATTGAAGCCAGCTATATAATAATTTTTAGTATTACTTTGATTTTAGAAGGAATATTTCATATAAAAGGTCATCTTAACAAAACTTATTATCTAATTTATTCTATCTTGATTGTATATGGATCAATTTTAGTTTTTAATATTCTATTTATTCCAATCAATAACATTGTTGATTATCTTTTTATTGTTGCGTTTCCTTTCGCCATTATATATGTGAGTTTGTCTTATCTTACCAGATATAAAGGTCAGGATATGCCTTGGAAAAATGATTGATAAATTTATATATAATATATTGTAATTATAATATTCTCTAAAAATATGTTTTAATTCATTAAAGAGTCTATAACAATCATTTAATATTTCATATATTCAGTTATTATTATCCTTGATCATATTGGATTTATTTATCCATCGCATTTTTTGTGAGCTGTTAAAAAAAGAGATTAATGATTATTTTTTACTTTGAATTGTAAAATGACACTGTCAAAAACTTGGGGGTTTTTGATTTTTATGTTTTGATAAATAATTTTTTCTATTCCTGTTAAAATGGTTATTTTTTGGAATAGGAACCTAAAAACTTTTATAATAAGTGGGAGCATAG
>Ga0224559_1001634_pt1 | contig 12149 bp, 4 predicted proteins | sample 714S33034metaG_FD_180676 | JGI IMG/M metagenome (GOLD analysis project Ga0224559, IMG submission 180676) | Peat soil microbial communities from Stordalen Mire, Sweden - 717 S3 30-34 | ecosystem: Environmental > Terrestrial > Soil > Wetlands > Peat | place: Sweden: Norrbotten County, Stordalen... | reverse complement strand
GATGCGGCCGGAAAAGAGGGGGATGAGCTGCTTCGCTCTTTGCGGACAGCTTCAGCTGGCCTCACACAGAGCGAGGCCGAGCTGCGAGCGCGCACGGCGGGACCGAATGAGGTTGCGCAAGAGCGGCAGCGCGGCTGGTTCATCAGTCTCCTGATCATCCTTCGAAACCCACTGGTCATTCTGTTGGCGGTTCTATCGTCGATCTCCTTTGCCACTGGCGATCCGCGCGCTGGGAGCGTCATGGCGGGCATGATTGTGTTGAGCGTCACGCTCCGATTCTTGCAGGAAGCTCGCGCGGGCGCCGCCGCGGCGAAGCTCAAGGCGATGATCCACGTAACCGCCACTGTGGTCCGGGATGGCAAGCCGCAGGAGATCCCCCTTCGCGACCTCGTTCCCGGAGACATCATCAATCTATCGGCTGGAGACATGATCCCAGGCGATGTGCGGATTCTGTCCGCGAAGGATCTGTTCGTGAGCCAGGGTACGTTGACTGGAGAGTCGCTCCCTGTCGAGAAGTTTCACGATGCCGACCCACACGCCGCAGATTCTCCGGCCGAGCTCACGAATATATGCTTCATGGGCACCAGCGTTCAAAGCGGCACAGCGACCGCGGTCGTTGTCGTTACGGGAGCTCGTACTTATCTCGGCGCAATGGCGAGCTCCATCACGCAGGAAGGAACGCCAACAAGCTTTGACCAGGGCTTGAGCCGTTTCACATGGCTCATGATTCAGCTCATGGCGGTCATGGTGCCCCTGGTCTTCTTCATCAACGGGTTTACCAAGCACGATTGGAAGGGAGCATTCTTCTTCGCGATGGCCGTGGCCGTAGGCCTGACCCCGGAGATGCTGCCCATGATTGTCTCCGTCTGCCTCGCCAAGGGCGCACTGGCCATGAGCCGCAAGAAGGTAATTGTGAAGCGTCTCAACGCCATTCAGAACTTCGGCGGAATGGACGTGCTCTGCACCGATAAGACTGGCACGCTCACCGAAGATCGGGTCGTCCTGCAACGGCACTGTAATGTCGCCGGCCGAGAAACGGATGAAGTGCTCCGGGATGGCTACCTCATCAGCCATTTTCAGACCGGCCTGAAGAACCTGCTTGATACAGCGATTCTGAATAGCTCCGATTTCCACGAGCAAGCTCTGATTGAGAAGTACAAGAAACTCGACGAGATCCCGTTCGACTTCACGCGGCGCATGATGTCCGTGCTTGTCGAGAATCCTGAGGGCAAGGCCATCCTCCTGACCAAGGGCGCTCCGGAAGAGATCTTCCATCAATGCTCGCAATTTGAGCTTGACGGGAAGTTGTCACCCATGGACCCCACACTGATGAAGGGGTTGAAGGATGAGTATGCAAGTCTGAGCAACGATGGATTCCGGGTTTTGGCTGTTGCCATAAAGGAGCTGCCTGGAAAGACGTCCTGCGCAAAAGAAGATGAACACGATCTTGTGCTGAAGGGATATGTCGCATTCCTCGACCCACCTAAGCCCACCGCTGCAACCGCAATTGAAGCGCTGCACAAACATGGTGTTGCTGTAAAGATCCTTACCGGCGACAACGACCTGATCAGCCGCAAGGTCTGCCGCGACGTCGGGCTTCTTGCCGACCCAATGCTGTTGGGTGATGAAGTCGAGAAGATGTCGGACATCGAACTGGAAGAGGCTGCAGAGAAGACGACACTTTTCGCCCGCCTCTCCCCCGCACACAAGCAGCGAATCGTTCGTGTCCTGCGTTCCAAAGGTCACGTCGTGGGATTCCTGGGTGACGGAATCAACGACTCTCCCGCACTGCGTGCCGCGGACATTGGTATCTCGGTGGATACTGCGGCCGACATCGCAAAGGAATCGGCCGATCTGATTCTGTTGCAGAAGGACCTGATGGTGCTCGAAGGGGGCGTCATCGAGGGACGAAAGGTCTTCGCCAACATTCTCAAGTACATCCGCATGGGAGCCAGTTCCAACTTTGGGAACATGTTCAGCGTGTTGGGGGCGAGTGCCTTTCTGCCATTCCTCCCCATGGCCCCGATTCAGATATTGACCAACAACATGCTCTACGACTTCTCTCAGGTCCCGATCCCCAACGATGCGGTGGACGACGAACTGGTCGCGCGTCCGCGACCATGGAATATTGGAGAGATCAAGCGGTTCATCCTCTGCATCGGACCCATCAGCTCGATCTTCGACTACTCGACTTTCTTTGTCATGCTCTTTCTATTCAAGTGCTGGGATCCATCCCGCGCCCCGTTGTTTCAGACGGGCTGGTTCGTTGAGTCCATCATGACGCAGACTCTCATTATTCATATCATTCGGACGAATAAGATTCCTTTCTTCCAGAGCCGTGCAAGCTGGCCGTTATTGATCACGACATTGACCATCATGGCCTTCGGAGCGTGGCTGCCCTATTCTCCATTGGCTCCCTCGCTGGGCCTCACCCACCTGCCCGCGATGTATTGGCCGATCCTCCTGCTGACACTCCTTGCCTACACGGGCCTTACGCAAGGCGTCAAGGTCTGGCTGCTGAGGATGAAATGGATCTAGGGAACCTCTGAATAAGTGGATGTTTTGAAAGGGCACGACTTCAGTCGTGCCGCAAATGCAACAAAAAGAACGCGGGTTTTACCCCCTGAGGGAGCGGGTCGCCGAAAACGTTACTTAATCGTAAGCGTCGCTTTCTGGCCGTCTGGACATGGATAGGGATTTGTGTCGGATGGGACCGTATGTGCCCACGATCGATTCAAGTGGACACGACCGGTCAGAAGAAGTGTGTACCCTCGAGAATTCCGATAGGCCCCATCAATTCCCAACCTGAGCAATGTTGAACAGCATTCCTCAGCCAGACGACTTCACACTCCAGGTAAGTTCGCTGCTGCCGCGGCAATGCTCCTGCCGATTGACGCGGAAATCCAGCGCAAAGGAGAACGTGATGTTCCATCTCACGAATGCCATGCTAATTGGCGCCTTCGTTCTCATCCTCGCGATTGTGATTGCTGTCAGCGCCTTCCTCGATAGGCGCAGAAACAAACTGGCTCCTTTCCGCGATTATTTCGGCCCCGAGTACGACCGCGACCTTCTGCAGCAAAGCGCATTCAGCGAAACTGAAGACTGGCTGGCCGATCGTCACGCCCGCTTTGCGCCTTTGCGTCTACGCGATCCAGCAGCCAACGAGCGGAGGTGAGGAATCAGTATGGCAACGCGGCGGAATGGTGAATCAAATTGACCTTGGGGTCGCTTACGCTTAAGGGGTGGATGGCCTTCAACCCCATTCCTCCGTTGTGTCCCCTTCATTTCCACGCGCTGGGCATGCGTCTCACCCTTATGCCACGCTGGCTCACGCACCTTGGGCTACTAGGGCTTTTCTTTGTTGCGGTAGTCGATTCCTCGGTCATCCCTCTTACCCTTCCTGGCAGTACCGACCTGCTGCTGCTGTGGCTGGTGGCGCACAGCGGAGATCCGTGGCTGTTGGCCCCTTGTGCCATTTTGGGCAGCATTCTGGGCGGGTACACAACCTGGCACATCGGCCGTCGGGGTGGCGAAGCGGCGCTGCGGTGCTATGTGCCCCCGCGTCTTCTTGGACGAGTGGTTGGATGGGTGGAGCGTCACCGAATCCTCGCGGTCTTTCTTCCTGCCTTGCTTCCCCCGCCGATTCCGCTCTTGCCGTTTGCGCTCGCCTCGGGTGCGCTGGGCGTCTCGCGCAGGCGGTTCCTCGCCGTCTTCGGCGCAGCTCGCAGCCTGCGCTACTGCTTCATCGCATGGCTGGGCATGACCTACGGACGCAGAGTCGTCGGCCTGTTTTCCGGGAGCCTCCAGAAATGGTCAACTCCTCTGCTATGCGTGTTCGTGGCCCTGCTGGTTGGCGGCGTATGTTTCGGAATATGGAAGGTTCGCGGATTGCGCAAAACCGATGCTGCGGAAAAACTCGCTCTTCTGGCATCGGCGGCTCGTGCCGGCTAAACTCGGAAGTTCGCTTTATCCACTGGAGCGGGCACGTAGAGATGGGTTCGCATTCCGGCGAACCCGGTCAAGAGGCATTCTGGAGGGACAAAGCTGCGGGGGTATCAAGAATTGCGCGGAGGTTTGCGAGGGCTGCGGCAAACTGGTTACTGCGTGGAGGTGATCCGAAGACGCCTCTATGGTTGAAGACTACGGGAGCACCCGCCCGGCGTACTGCGCAATCTTGCTCACGGAGACCTTTTCAAGACAGCCGGGGGCTGAGGCTCCTGGAGTGAAAATTCAGCGTTGAACCACGCCTTTGTCCTCCAGTCGATAAAACCCCTCTCGCTTGAATTGAGCCGCGCTCAGACACACATCTGAAGTGTCAATCACCACACCGCGACGGCGACTTACGGCACGGGCGTATCGCCTGTGCCATCGAACGTTGCACCCGTCGGAATCAGCGTGGTGGAGACTATCTTGCCATCCTGCGAGCCGGTATAGACAGCAATCCGAGCGGGATCGATACCCTTCTCGCTGACTAAATATGCCTTGGTGTTGACCGCACGCTGAGTGGCGAGCTTGTTCCCACCAATCTCCTGGCCGGCGGTATTCCCTACGATGGCAAGTTGCGCATCGGAGTTACGCTGCAGATTGAGCGCGATCTCATCCAGGCAGGCCTTGCTCTCGTTGTCCACTCGATTTGGCCGCCTGACGTCCCGATCAAAGTGAATGGCGCACAGTTCGCTGGTCAGTGGCTTGGGTGCGGCCACTGGAGCCGCAACCGTCACCGCGGTTGTGCCCGAGGCAGTCAGGCCCTTGTCATCGACCACATTGCAGGTCACCGTGATAGATCCAACTGGGGCCCCTGCGGTCGAAAGAGTAGCCGCTGAACCGGTTCCGCTGATTGAACCTGAAGTGGAGCTATAGCTGTAAGTCAGTGGGCGATTCTCCGGACTGATGCCGGCTGCCGTGATCGTGGACGACTCACCGGAAAATACGTTAATTGGATTGGCTGTGCAACTGACGGTCGGCGGTTCAATCGACTTCACCACATACGGGGCGGTGCAATCCGCATTCTCACCGGGCCTTTCGCCCTCGGAGATGTGGCCCTTCACCGTGTAGGCGCCGGAAACAAGATTTCCCGTGTCGATGCGAGCGGTGCTTGACGTTCCAGTCACCGTTCCGCCATCGGCGGACCAAGTGTAGGTGACCGTCTTTGTGGGGTCTAGATTCGCTGCTGTGCCTGACACCGCAATCGTATCTCCCTGGAAGACAGACGATGGGTTGACCGTGCAGGCATAAGTCAGCGGCGAAGGAGCCGGCATAGGAGGAGCAGGATTTCCACCAAAGCGGAAGACAATTCCTGAAGATAGACGCATGTCGTTCTGCGTCGCGCTTTTTCCGGTAGTCCGATCTTCAAAATTGGTCATCAAATATTCGGCTTGAATAATCCGGATGGCAAGATGATGGTGTACCTTGACGTCCAATCCGCCGCCGGCGGTCATCGCAAAGCTGTTCTCGGCGGGGAGAATGGGCGCGCAACTTGGGCAGATTGTCTCCTGGCTTGCGTGTATGCCCCCAAACAGAATCTGGGCAAAGGGAGTGACTCTGTCGTACTTCCGAAAGGACAGGCGCGGACCAAGGAGATAGGTGAACACTGTTCCGTCTTCCACCGCCAGCACGCTGGCTGGACTCCCGCCCGCGCCGGGGACCAGGAGCCGCGTTTCGTTGAAGCCGCCGAAGTCGCCGACGAGTCCAAAGTACCGGTTGAAGTTAAAGGCGATGGACGCGCTGCCGCCATTCAGCCACATCAGGCGGTTTCCTTCGGCCGGCGACGGCAAAGCGCGCAGATAGGAGTAACCCAGAAACACTTCAACTCTGGGTGTGAAGCTGTCCAGGCCTTTCGAATAGGGCATGGCTGCCGCCATCGCGGCCGCTGGCATTGGATCCGGTGGCAGTGACGCAGATGGATCGGCGACAGACGCAATGCTGGAATCCGCGGCTTTATCGTCCTTGGCGCCGGTCGACGGCTTTGCCGCATCTTCCGCAGAGAGGTTGAACGCCGGCATTAGGAAAACAGCAAATGCCGCTGTGGCAATCATTCTTACACTCAATCTCATTGTCGCCTCCGCAACTGCTCGCTGCGATTCTCTTTCAATCTCGTCGCCGGATGAACCCGGCACGAATACGACTTGCCGAACACTGCATTGCATGAAAAAGGCTGAGACCGCTTGCAAGCCGTCTCAGCAATGCCTACGGCACATTGATGACGGTGTTGACCATGGTGACCGAAGCAGCCAGAGCCAGCGCCCTGCCGTTCAAGGTCGTCACCGTCGACGATGTGGACTGCCCCGGACTTGAAATCGTGAGGCCCGCCTGAGAGATGATGGTTCCAACCATTGTCCCGCCTCCCCCGTAATTGATCGTCGCGGCGCTTCCGACCTGCCAGAAGACGTTGCTGGCCTGGGCGCCGCCGGTCAGGATCACACTTTCGGATGCTGACGGCGTGCCTACGGTGAGATAGGTTCCCATCTGGAAGACCCAGGACGCGTTGGGATCCCCCTGTGCGTCGAGTGTAAGAGGCCCCGCCGTTATGTCATAAAAGCTGGAGGATGTGTAGGTGCCAGGGGCCAGCGTCAGATTGCCCAACTCGTTGGTTGGCAGAGTGGTGCCTGGAGGCAGGTTCTTGAGAGTGGTGTAAGCGGTTTGAGCCTCCAGCAAAGCTTCCGTTGCGGCGGCCATTGTAACTGCGGTACCTTCACTGGGGCACCCAACGGTAGGAGGTGGCGCAGCGGTGTCGATCGCCCCATTCACCAGCCCTACATTGAGCGTCGTTATCGTATACGAGCATGGATAAACGCCGGCGACGGCCGCAATGCTCTTATCGTAGAATCCGGTGATCAGAGTCGAGGCGCCCGTGGTCCCGATATCTCCATTGACCACAGTGTTGAGCCCCTGGTTGGTTATCCCCGCGGGGCCGCCGAAGCCGCCAAACAGCGATATGGTTGGCCCGAGGACGACCGGCGGTGGAACCACTGCCGCGCCGGTCGTGAAGGTCCAGGGATTCGGAGCGCCGGTGGTTCCCAGCGGAGTGCCTGCCAGATTCGTTACTCCATTCGTCACCGTCGCGGTATAGTTAGTGCTGGCAGTCAGCACGACCGTGGGCGTGAAAGTGGCAATGAAGTTGATCGCGTCATAGGAGATTGTTCCCGCGATCGCAGTTCCGCCCGGTCCCGCAAGCTGGAATGTGCCCGTGGTGATGGTTAGCGGATTCATCGCCTCGCTGAAGGTCGCGCTGACTGCTTGATTCAGCGGCACGCCCGTGGCTGCATTGGCGGGGATCGTCGAAGCCAACTCCGGCGGAACGACAACAACAGCAGCGCCGGTTGTAAAGGTCCAGACGTAGTTGCTGGCCAGTGCAGTCCCCGCCAGGTTCTGAGCCCCAGTCGTGATGGTGGCTGTAAACAGGGTGCTGGGCGCCAGATTCGCTGTCGGTATGAACGTCAGCGTATTTCCAACAGCCGCGTACGCAACCAGGCCGGAGACGGCAGTCGCACCTGGACCTGTCAGCGTAAAGGTTGCCGAGCCGATGGTGGCAGGGTTCATCGCCGTGCTGAACGTGGCGCTCACGATTTGATTGAGCGGCACGCCCGTGGCAAGGTTGAGAGGAATCGTCGAAATCACCGTCGGCGGTACAAGAACTGGGGCGGCTGCCGTGGTGAAGGTCCACACGTAGTTACTAGTCAGCGCGGTGCCCGCCAGGTCCTCAGCCCCGGTGGTGATCGTGGCCGTGTAGAGGGTGCTGGATGCCAGGTTGGCATCCGGCGTAAACGTTGCTATGGAACCGGGGGCAACATAGGTGACTACTCCTGGTACCGCGGTTGCGCCCGGCCCTCTCAGCGTGAAGGTCAACGCGTCGATCGTGGCCGGACTCATGGCCACACTGAAGGTTGCCGTGAGCGCCTGGTTGATCGGCACCCCGGTCGCTCCATTGACCGGCACGGTGGATATCACCGTTGGCGGGGTGGGGGCCGGAACCGTTAAGAAGCTCCACGCGAAATTACTGGCCAATGCTGTGCCGGTCGAGTTCTGAACTCCAGTGGTGATGGTGGCCGTATACAGGGTATTGACGGCAAGTGCGACGTTTGGTGTAAAGGTCGCGACGGCGCCCGAGCAACCGACTGTTCCCGTTACCGGAGTCGTGCCGGGGCCTGCAACGGTAAAAGTGGTAGATGTGATCGTCGTGCACTTCACCGTCGCGTTGAAGGTCGCGCTGAGCACCTGGCTGAGAGGCACGCCTGTGGCCCCATTCACAGGTATCGTGGATATCACCGCAAAGCCCGGGGAGATCGTTGTGAAGGTCCACACATAGTTGGCCGCCAGCGGCTGGCCTGCCAGGTCCTCGGCCCCGGTTGTGATCGTGGCCGTGTAGATGGTGCTATATGCCAGATTGGCAGTCGGCGTGAACGTCGCAACCAGGCCGGAATAAGAGATGGCTCCAGGTACGGTAACTCCACCGGCCGTAACCGTAAAGGTTGCCGCGTCGAGCGTGCCTGGGCTCATGGCCTCGCTGAAGGTGGCGCTGAGCACCTGAGCGATGGGCACACTTGTGGCTGCATTCGCAGGGACCACTGCGGTCACCGCGGGTGCCGGGGTAATCGTCGTGAAGGTCCACACATAATTGCCGGCCAGCGGCTGGCCCGCCAGGTCCTGAGCCCCGGTTGTAATCGTGGCCGTGTAAACCGCGCTGTTGGCGAGGCTTGCAGCCGGCGTAAACGTCGCCACCAAGCCGGAATAGTTGACCGCGCCGCTTACCGCGGTTCCGCCCGGTCCTGTCACTGTAAAGGTCGTTGCACTGATCGTTGCCGGGCTCATCGCCTCGCTGAAGGTGGCGCTAAGCACCTGACCGACGGGCACATTGGTGGCTCCGTTCGCGGGAACCACGGTCGTCACCGCGGGGGGCGGTGGAACCACTGCCGTACCCGTCGAGAAGTCCCAGGGATTGGCTGACCCGGTTGTACCCAGCGGAGTGCCAGCCAGATTCGTAACACCGCTAGTCACCGTTGCAATGTAGCTGCTGCTGGCGGTTAGCGGAGCTGTGGGCGTGAAAGTGGCAATGAAGTTGATTGCATCGTAGGAGACCGTTCCAGCTATCGCTGTTCCGCCCGGTCCTGTAAGTTGGAAGGTTGCCGTAGTAATGGTCAGTGGATTCATCGCTTCAGTGAAGGTTGCGCTCACTGTCTGATTCAGCGGCACGCCGGAAGCAGCATTCGCCGGCACGGTCGAAACTAGCTCCGGCGGGGTCGATACTGTGCCTGTCCCGGTGGTAAACGTCCAGACATAGTTGGTGGCCAGCGCAGTCCCCGCCAGGTTCTGAGCCTCGGTTGTGATTGTGGCAGTATACAGAGTGCTGGACGCCAAATTCGCTGCCGGTGTAAACGTCAGCGTATTTCCAACCGCTGCATAAGCAACCAAGCCGGACACGGCAGTCCCGCCTGGTCCTGTCAGCGTAAAGGTTGTCGAGTTGATCGTGGCAGGATCCATCGCCGTGCTGAAGGTGGCGCTGACAATCTGATTAAGAGGCACAGCCGTGGCTAGGTTGGCAGGGATCGTCGAAATGACCGTCGGCGGTACAAGAATTGGAGCGGCAGCGGTGGTGAAGGTCCAGACGTAGTTCTGGGCCAGCGTGGGGCCTGCCAGACTCGTTGCCCCCGTGGTGATGGTAGCCGTGTATGCCGTGTTCAATGTCAGGCTGGCATCCGGCTTGAACGTCGCAATCGATCCCGCGGCGACATAGCTGACTGTTCCTGTTACGCTCACTCCGCCCGGTCCGGTCAACGTGAAGGTAGCCGCGTCGATCGTGGCCGGGGTCATTGCCTCACTGAAGGTGGCGCTGAGGGCCTGGTTGATCGGCACTCCGGTCGCTCCGTTGACGGGCACTGTCGAGATGACTGTTGGAGGAGCGGTTGCCGGAACCGTTCTGAAGGTCCATACGAAGTTACTGGCCAGAGGAGTGGTCGCCAGATCCTGGGCTCCGGTAGTGATCGTTGCGGTATAGACGGTGTTGACTGCAAGGTCGGCAGATGGCGTAAATGTCACCACGGCGCCCGTGCAACTCACCGTGCCTGTCACGGCCGTCGTGCCGGGGCCGGTGACGATAAAGGTTGCCGCGGGAGATGCGAGTGTCGCGCAGCTCATCGCTTCATTGAAGGTCGCGCTGAGCACTTGGCTGATCGGTACGCCTGTGGCCCCATTCACGGGGATCGTGGCAATCACCGTGGGCACGGGAGAAATCGTCGTAAAGGTCCAAACATAGTTAGAGGGCAGCGGAGTGCCTGCCAGAGACGTAGCTCCAGTTGTAATCGTGGCCGTGTAAACCGCGCTGTTGGCGAGGCTTGCAGTGGGCGTAAACGTCGCCACCAAGCCGGAATAGGTGACCGCGCCGCTTACCGCGGTTCCGCCCGGTCCTGTCACTGTAAAGGTCGTTGCACCGATCGTTGCCGGACTCATAGCCTCGCTGAAGGTGGCGCTGAGCACCTGACCGACGGGCACATTGGTGGCTCCGTTCGCGGGGACTGCGGCTGTTACTTTAGGCGCCGGGGTAATGGTCGTAAAAGTCCAAACATAGTTAGAGGGCAGCGGAGTGCCTGCCAGAGACGTAGCTCCAGTTGTAATCGTGGCCGTGTAAACCGCGCTGTTGGCGAGGCTTGCAGCCGGCGTAAACGTCGCCACCAAGCCGGAATAGGTGACCGCTCCGCTTACCGCGGTTCCGCTCGGTCCTGTCACTGTAAAGGTCGTTGCACCGATCGTTGCCGGACTCATAGCCTCGCTGAAGGTGGCGCTAAGCACCTGACCGACGGGCACATTGGTGGCGCCGTTCGCGGGGACTGCGGCTGTTACTTTAGGCGCCGGGGTAATGGTCGTAAAGGTCCAAACATAGTTAGAGGGCAGCGGAGTGCCTGCCAAAGACGTAGCTCCAGTTGTAATTGTGGCCGTGTAAACCGTGCTGTTGGCGAGGCTTGCAGTGGGCGTAAACGTCGCCACCAAGCCGGAATAGGTGACCGCGCCGCTTACCGCGGTTCCGCCCGGTCCTGTCACTGTAAAGGTCGTTGCACCGATCGTTGCCGGGCTCATCGCCTCGCTGAAGGTGGCGCTAAGCACCTGACCGACGGGCACATTGGTGGCTCCGTTCGCGGGGACCGTGGCCGTCACCGCGGGGGGCGGCGTAATCGTCGTAAAGGTCCATACATAGTTGGCAAACAGCGGAGTGCCACCCGGATCGTTAGCCCCGGTAGTAATCCTGCCCGTGTACGTGGTTGCGTATGCGAGAGCCGCAGTCGGCGTAAAAGTCGCAGTCAATCCGCTGTACGTAACGGCTCCCGATACGGCCGTTCCACTTGGTCCCGTCACAGTGAATGTTGAGGCAGTAAGCGAGGCTGGACTCATCGCTATGCTGAAGGTCGCGCTGATGGGCGTGTTAATGGCTACATTCGTAGCGCCGTTGGCGGGGATGGTGGACACCACTATTGGTACGGTTACAACTTCCTGACCGCAGCCGGCCATAAAAGCGACCAATAGACTCCCGAGAAAACAAGTTATGCCAACTCTGAGTTTGCGCATTTGGTACCCTCTCGTCCAACTTTGGTGACACATTGTTCAAAGCTCATCATCTTGTCGGATCGGCACGAAGCACCGACAGACCGCAACTGGGCGATATTATCAAGTTGTGATTTGAGGATTCTGAGCAGAAATGCTCAACGGAAAATGACGGATTACAATTTCGTGTCTCAGAGGGAAGTTGGACAACGATGTCTGGCATCCACCTAGGTGTGAGAATGGCAAACGCTAAGCTTGTCGATGTTATAGAAATCAGACAGGTTGATGTGTGCAGTGAGCCCCGGATCGCTGGACGGCAAACCGGAGTCTGAGCTGGAGTTGGATTAGGCCGGGAGTCGGATTGTAGAAAGCGCTCTCCGCGCCACCCGCCGATTACGAAAGGATTGTCCACAATCCGACCGGAACCTGCAGTTTTTAACCGTAGCGGTCCTGGATGAGTGATTCTGCCTGTTGTCGCCAACCGACGGCAGTGGTAGGGTTAAGCGTCCGTTAGCACCGATCAGCATGCCGTTCAGTCTTGCTCGGGCCCTGAGGACTCCTGGGCGCTGGTCGGGCAAGTCTTGTGCGATGGAAAGAACAGACGGCTTATGCGCGTTTTA
>Ga0224559_1001633_pt1 | contig 12156 bp, 10 predicted proteins | sample 714S33034metaG_FD_180676 | JGI IMG/M metagenome (GOLD analysis project Ga0224559, IMG submission 180676) | Peat soil microbial communities from Stordalen Mire, Sweden - 717 S3 30-34 | ecosystem: Environmental > Terrestrial > Soil > Wetlands > Peat | place: Sweden: Norrbotten County, Stordalen... | reverse complement strand
CTGGCAAATGCCTGGATCTCTTTATGCTTAAGCATAAAGAGATCCAGGCATTTGCCAGTGCAGGGAGCAGCGGCGCCATGATGGTGGGCTCCATTTATAGTGTGAATACGATCCAGGGTATCATCCGGCCAAGTACACCTGCTTATATACCTAAAGAAAACGGCGGGTATTGCATATTGATCGATGTGGGAACAAATCCGGACAGTAAACCGGATGTCATGTACCAGTTCGGGTTGCTGGGATCGCTCTTTGCAGAGAATATTTTCCATGTTAAAAATCCCAGGGTCGGTCTTCTCAATATAGGATCAGAAGAAAAAAAAGGAAATCTTACCACCCAGTCAGCCTTCCAGTTGATGAAGGGTTCAAAGGATTACAATTTTGTAGGTAACGTTGAAGGCAGGGAATTGTTCAGGGATAACGTGGATGTCATTGTTTGTGACGGCTTTGTGGGTAATATCCTCCTGAAGCAAATTGAAGCCATGTACAGGGTGTTTCTGAAAAGAGGTATCAAAGACTCCTACCTTGACAGATTCAACTATGAAAATTACGGAGGAACTCCCATCCTGGGTTTGAATTCGACAGTCCTTGTAGGACATGGCATTTCAAACAGCACTGCAATCCGGAATATGATCCGAATGTCAAAAGAGATTCATGATGCAAAGCTTATTCACAAGATCAAACTTGCCCTCGAACAGTTTGCATTGAATAACGCATAATCAACCAATCACTTCAGCTATAGTTCAATCCTCAATTCATGACAAAGATAAGAGCTGCCATAACAGGTATCCAGGGATATGTTCCACCTTATATCCTTACAAATAAGGAACTTGAAAAGATGGTTGATACCTCTGATGAATGGATACTTTCACGTACAGGTATCAGGGAAAGACACATCTTAAAAGGGGAGGGGCTGGGAACCTCCGATATGGGTGCGGAAGCTGTAAAGGGTTTACTTGCAAAGACCAATACTTCGCCTGATGAGATCGGGTTGCTGATCTGTGCAACAGTGACTCCGGATATGATGTTCCCTGCCACTGCAAATATTATCAGCGACAAGGCAGGGATCAAGAATGCATTCAGTTTTGACATGAATGCTGCCTGTTCAGGATTATTGTATGCCATTGTGACCGCATCAAAATTCATAGAGACCGGCAGCTATAAAAAGGTGATCGTTGTGGGTGGAGATAAGATGTCGGCCATAACTGATTATACCAGCAGGGAAACCTGTGTTCTGTTTGGCGACGCCGCCGGTGCAATCCTGCTCGAGCCGACCACGGAAGAGTTTGGTATTATGGATTCTATCCTGATGTCTGATGGTTCAGGAATGCCCCACCTGCACATGAAAGCCGGTGGCTCTGTGAGACCCCCTTCACACGATACCGTCGATGCCCGTGAGCATTATATTTACCAGGAAGGACAGGCTGTCTTTAAATTTGCTGTCACCAGGATGGCAGACGTTTCTGCCGAGATCATGGAGAAAAACAACCTGAAATCTGAAGATGTATCCTGGCTGGTGCCTCACCAGGCAAATCTGAGGATCATCGATGCCACCGCCAGGAGAATGGGCATCGGGAAAGATAAGGTCATGGTGAACATTGAACGGTATGGCAACACAACAGGTGCCACGATCCCGCTCTGCCTCTGGGAATGGGAGAACAGGTTGAAGAAGGGAGATAATATCATCCTGGCTGCTTTTGGAGGAGGCTTTACCTGGGGAGCCATCTGGGTCAAATGGGCTTATGATTCATAAAGCCCTGTATCTGAGTAAGAAGAGAGCTTAACCCATTGTCTTTTATTTTACTGAATAAACAGGATCCCGCCGCCATCAAATAGCGGACCCTCGTAAAGTTCCGTTATTTCATACGCCAAATCAGTAAGAAATTTCCTTACCGTTTCTCCTTCGGGGAAATGTGAAAGATTTCCCACAATATAGACCGTATTGTTCAGTGTTCCCATAGCTCCGCCGATAAAACCATTTGAGAAGCCGGGAAGTAGAACCCCCTCCGGGGAGACAAAGATCCCTGTAAGACCGGATCGTTGCAAATTCTCAAAGATACCCTCATCAGAGGTAACGTAATGGTTGTCTCTGAGCAGAAGCAGGTTGCAACGGGTATATCCTTGCTTTACAGGTATTTTCTTTAAAGCATGACACTGCTGGAGAAGCACCGGATCAGTATATTCCAGCCTGTGAACGAAATAATGATCACTGACAGCCGCGTTATAGTGAATGGATGAGGGATGATTGGGACCAATTTTATCATTACCGGTAATAAAAGGCACATGATTTTCTTCCAGGATCTGAACATATTTTAAGGGCAGGCTGGGAGAGATCACGAGTGTCCGGGGAGTCTGGCAGAGGAAAATATCAGGATGACCTGAAACACCGGGATAAACAATACCTTCTGTTTCAAGTTCCAGCACAGTCCCAATAGAAGAAAGCCTTTCTTTGGCTTCACCTAGAATTTTCCTGTCAATGATGATCAGCATAAAACGTTTTCTCTTTGATCTCCGGGTCTGCCATGAACTTTACGGTCCGGAAATGCTTTTCAAGGATTTTGCGATTCTTCCCATAATAACCGATGGCCGGATGCAGGTCGGCAGGATTAACTCGGATAGTGACCAATTCCCCCGGCTTGTCATTCAACAATGTACTCAACCGGTCGGTCCATGCGGAAGTCATCACGAGTTCACGGAACGACGGGTGAAAAGGACCGGCCACATAATCAGTCCTGTTCAACAGACCTTCTGATGGATGAAGACCGATACGGATGATCCTGACATTCTCTTCATCAAATATCCGGACTACATTTTTTGTGATAAGTATGGCCTCCTCAAGATCAGGTGGAATAAAGCTCCCTTTCAGGAAGAGGTCTTCGAGCGGGGTATTCCTGATCACGATAACAGGATAGATGCGGGTCTCTGTGGCCCCAAGCGCTGCAATTTTCTTTGCAGTAGCGACTGATCTTTCAGGGGAATCACCCGGAAGGCCTATCATCATTTGCAATCCCAAAGAAAATCCTGCCTTCAGGATCATCGCCGAAGCGTTAACGGTATCTGCCGCTGTATGACCTCTTCCGGATCTCTTCAACACCTCATCATCCATCGATTGGGCTCCGAGTTCAATGGTTTTCACCGGGTATTCCTTTAACAGTGCCAGGATCTCTGCCGAGATAAAATCAGGACGGGTGGATAGCCTTATCCCTTGTATCCTTCCGCTCTCGATAAAAGGAGTGACAGATTGAAGATAGGACCTTTGTTCTTCAGGGGGAAGTCCGGTAAAGGTCCCCCCGAAAAATCCCACTTCAATCTCAGCGTTCTTCAGAGGCAACGTAGACAGATGCTGGTTGAGAATGTTGACAACCTCACTTGATGAAGGTTTTACTGTTTTCCCGCTGATCCGGTACTGATCACAGAAAATGCAATGAAAAGGACATGCCTCCATCGGAATAAAAACAGGGATCGTAAAATGCCGTTTCTTTTCTGCGCTCATCATAACACGGTAAAATTACCATTTATTCACCTGTTGAGCAACATGCCCGACTCATCCGCATTCAGGACAAGTCAAAATTCACATCGATATCCCCTCCTGGGGGAGGGGGTAAGGGGGTGCGGTCTGGCAGATCATGAAAATATGGCTTGTTACATTTCTAACAACATATTGGTTTTTTTTATAATTTTGCACGTTTTTTACCGGGCAACCCGAAGGAATTGATGAAAATGAAATATCCTGAATATAAAAACCTTGACCTGACAAAGACAGGGGATGAGATCCTGGCTTACTGGAAGAAGCATGGAATATTTGAAAAGAGTCTTAAGCTTACCAAAGGCAATACTCCTTTTATTTTCTATGAAGGTCCCCCGTCTGCCAATGGTATCCCCGGCATCCATCATGTCATGGCAAGGGCCATCAAGGACATCTTCTGTCGTTATAAGACGATGAAAGGCTTCTATGTGCACCGGAAAGCAGGATGGGATACCCATGGGCTTCCGGTTGAAATAGCTGTCGAAAAGAAACTCGGGATCACAAAGGAAGATATCGGTAAAAGTATCTCCGTCGAGGACTATAACAAGGAATGCCGCAAAGAGGTCATGAAATATAAGGATCTCTGGGATGATCTGACCGTAAAAATGGGCTATTGGCTTAACCTGAATGATCCCTATATCACGTTCGATAATAAATACATAGAGAGTGTCTGGTACCTTTTGGGCAAGCTTTATGAAAAAGGGTTGCTGTATAAGGGATTTACCATTCAGCCATACTCACCGGCTGCCGGTACCGGCCTCAGCACACATGAGCTCAACCAGCCCGGTGCCTACCGGATGGTGAAAGATAATACCGTTGTTGCCCAGTTTAAAGTCGCCAGGGATGAAAAATCAGAATTCCTGTTCAAAGATCTGTTCGGAGAACTCTATTTTCTTGCCTGGACCACTACTCCATGGACATTGCCATCGAATACCGGACTTGCCGTTGGAAAAGATATCGATTACATCAGTGTAAAGACATATAATCCTTATACTTTCAGGAAACAAACGGTCATTCTCGCCAAAGAGCTGATGAGCAGGTATTTCCCTGAGAAGAATGCAGAGCTTGAGCTTGAAAAATACGAGGAAGGACAGAAAAATATACCCTTTGTTTCAGGATCATATTATAAAGGTGAAGCTTTCGAGGGGATCCGTTTCGAGCAGTTGCTCCCTTATGCAATACCTGAAGATGGTGATCCTTTCAGGGTGGTGCTGGGTGATTTCGTGACCACTGAAGACGGGACCGGCATTGTTCACATAGCCCCCAGCTTTGGCGCCGACGACTTCAGGGTTGGCAGACAATATGGATTGGGATCACTGACCCTTGTCAACAAGCAGGGAAAATTCACTGAACCCATGGCAGAATTTGCCGGAAGGTATGTGAAGTCGAAATACGATGATAAATTTAATCCGGCAACAGACACTTCTGTCGATATTGACATCATTGTTAAATTGAAGAAGGAAAACAAAGCCTTCAAGACGGAGAAATACGAGCATTCATACCCGCATTGCTGGAGAACTGATAAGCCGATCTTATATTATCCCCTGGATTCCTGGTTTATTCGTACTACGGCCTATAAAGACCTGATGATCAGCCTGAACAAGACGATTAACTGGAAGCCTGAGTCAACAGGTACCGGGCGTTTTGGAAACTGGCTTGAAAATCTCCAGGATTGGAATCTATCCCGTTCCCGTTTCTGGGGAACCCCCCTCCCCATCTGGAAAACAGAAGACGGGTCTAAAGAGATCTGCATCAGCTCTGTCGTTCAGCTTAAGGAAGAGATAGAAAAGTCAGTCAACGCAGGATTCATGATAATCAACCCGCTGGATCATCTTGTCGCAGGCGACGTAACGGGTGAGAGTTATAACACATTTGACCTGCACCGGCCTTTTGTTGATGATATCATACTGGTTTCTGACGATGGCATGAAAATGCTCCGTGAGCCCGACCTCATCGATGTCTGGTTTGATTCCGGGGCCATGCCTTATGCACAGTATCATTATCCTTTTGACAAGACACAGAAGCTGGAAGAGTATTATCCTGCAGATTTCATTGCAGAAGGTGTGGATCAGACCCGCGGATGGTTTTATACCCTGCATGCCATCTCCGTGATGCTCTTCGAGAGCGTTTCATTTAAAACCTGTGTATCCAACGGATTGGTGCTCGACCGCGATGGAAATAAGATGTCAAAACGTCTGGGTAATGCTGTCGATCCATTTGAGACGATAGCAAAATATGGTCCGGATGCCACGCGCTGGTATCTCCTGACTAACTCACAGCCCTGGGATAACTTGAAATTTGATACGGATGGCATTACAGAGGTACAGCGCAAGTTCTTCGGGACTCTTTATAATACCTATGCCTTCTTTGCACTGTATGCCAATATAGACGGATTTGATTATTCTGAGCCGGAAGTCCCGCATGAGCACCGTCCCGAACTTGACAGGTGGATCTTATCCGAACTCAATACACTCGTGGGTGCTGTAGATAATTATTATGCTGATTATGAACCCACAAAAGCAGGAAGAGCGATCTCTGATTTTGTCGATGAACATTTGAGCAACTGGTATGTCAGACTTTCCCGAAGGAGATTCTGGAAAGGAGATTATTCCCGGGATAAAATTTCCGCCTATCAGACCTTATATCATTGCCTGGAGACCATTGCACAACTTGCGGCTCCTATTGCACCGTTCTTTATGGACAGGTTATTCATTGATCTGAACGATATGACCCGGCGTAAGGATGTTGAATCAGTTCATCTTACCCGTTTCCCGGTTCAGGACCCCTCCATGATCGATTCTGGCCTTGAAGAAAGAATGGAACTTGCCCAGAAGATCTCCTCTATGGTGCTCTCATTGAGAAAGAAGACCAACATCAGGGTAAGGCAGCCCCTTGGGAAGATCATGATCCCCCTCCTGAATGAATCCATGAAAGAACAAGTAGAGGCCGTGAAGAACCTGATCATCTCGGAAGTGAATGTCAAAGACATTGAATACATAGAAGATACAGCAAATATTCTGACCAAACGGGTCAAGCCGAATTTTAAGAAACTGGGACCTAAGTTTGGCAAGCTTATGAAAGATATTGCAGATCGTATCGTAAACCTCGGGCAGGAAGATATTCTTGATCTTGAGAAAAATGGCGAATATAGCTTCTCCATCGATCACAAGGATATCCGCATAACCCTGGATGATATCGAGATCATCTCTGACGATATCCCGGGATTGCAGGTGGCTGTGATGGGAAATATGACCGTAGCACTTGATACTACGATTTCTCCGGCTCTTCTGGAAGAGGGAATTGCACGCGAACTGATCAACAGGATACAGAACTTAAGGAAAGACAAGGAGTTCGAGGTTACGGATAAAATCAATGTTAAATTACAGGGGAACAATGAGATTAATTTGGCCGTGCAAAATAATTTAGCGTACATTTGCTCTGAAATTTTGGCGAAATCTTTTGAAATTGTTAACAATATTGATGTTCCTGAAAAGGATGTGATAGAGTTAACGGATACATTATCAGTAGAAATACTCTTGCAAAAAGTATGTACTAATCAGGTGGGCGTTTAATTCCACCCGGATGGTTTATCCAAAATATAGTCCATTATTTATTAAGTTTGAATTCTTTTTAAAATAGACCCATGATGAAAAAAACATCGAATGTGAAGATAAAGAAAGAAGAAGGTACTACTGAAAGAGCAAAAACCCGTTATACGGATGAGGAATTGGAGGAATTCAGGAAGATTATTCTCGAAAAACTGGAAAAAGCTCATAATGATCTGAAGTTGCTTACTGAATCGTATACAACTGGGAATGATCATGACACCAATGATACTTCTCCCACATTTAAAGTTTTAGAGGAAGGTTACCAGGTGTTTTCCAAAGAGGAGAACAGCAAATTCGCAGCCCGGCAATCGAAATTCATCAAGGCCCTTGAAAATGCTTTGATCCGTATCGAGAATAAATCGTATGGTATCTGCAGGGCAACTGGAAAGCTGATCCCTAAAGACCGGTTACGGATTGTTCCTCATGCTACCTTGAGCATTGAGGCAAAGAGACAACAGACCGTAGTGACTGTGCCTCCGTCAGTGCCTCCGATGAACCTGAATGCGAACTAACCTTTTGTTTCATTCAATTTTCAATAATCGTTGAAAAAGGCAGTCATCATTATCCTGCTGGTGTTGATCCTGGATCAGGCATTGAAGATGTTTGTAAAAACAACTATGTACCTGGGGGAAAGCCATAGTATTTTCGGAAACTGGTTTTTCATTCACTTTACTGAAAATGAAGGTATGGCCTTCGGCATGAGACTGGGAGGCAATTCCGGTAAATTGTTACTCAGTCTGTTCAGGATCATCGCCGTGATACTTATTGGATTCTGGCTTCACAGGATCATAAAGCAGAAAGGCAGTACAGCCCTCATTGTTTGCGTTTCATTAATAATGGCAGGAGCAATCGGTAACATTCTTGACAGCATGTTCTACGGGCTGATCTTTAATGATCCGATGGGTATAACTGTCAATCAGGTTGCCACACTCTTTCCCAAAGAGGGCGGGTATGCCGGATTCCTGCATGGAAAAGTCGTCGATATGCTTTATTTCCCCATTATTGACACACATTTCCCGTCATGGTTTCCGTTTTATGGCGGAGAGGAATTCGTGTTTTTCAGCCCCATCTTTAATATCGCCGATTCCTCCATCACTACAGGGGTATTAATGCTGATTATCTTCCAGCGAAGACTCTTTAAACCCAGGGAAGAGATGACCCCAGTTGCTCCTGAGATAAAAGATTAACACACAGCAATCTGTTTCAATTATTTCACGCGGATTGACCTTCCGGCATGCAGAAGTGTGGTGGTCTTGATCTTGTTGATGGCACAGATCTCTTTAACTGAGGTATGGCACTTTTTGGCGATGTGAGCAAGTGTATCTCCCTCTCTTATCTTATAGTAAACAGCTTTACCATCATAATCTGAAGGGAAGAAAACATTCCTTGTTACAGGGAATTTGTATGCAATCAGTTTGTGGCTGTCAAAATCAATAACGCGCTGAGGATCAAGTGGTATATCCTTGTATCTGACTTCAAAATGAAGATGCGGAGCCCGGCTCCTGCCTGTCGATCCTCCAAACCCTATAACATCTCCAGCTTTTACAATCTGGTCAACCAGGACCTTTAACCTTGAAAGATGGGCATAATAGGTTTCAAGTCCGTTGTAATGCCTGAGAATGACCAGATTCCCAAATCCCCCGCGGTTGTACTTTGCATACCTGACAACACCATCAAAGGCTGCCCTGACTGTGTCTCCTTTCTTAAGAGAAAGATCCATTCCTTTGTGCGTATAAGAGAATCCGCGATAAATTCTTCCAATGATGGGAGGATTGAATGTCCTGGTGTTCGAAACAAGGGAGAGAAGGGTGTCTTTTATCGAATCCCTCTTGGAGGCGCCCATGTATGCAAAAACCTGGTCATTGATCCAGCTGTGAGAAAATAATCCGGTTGAATCTTCTTCATGCGATAACATGACAGGCTCATTCTCCATATATTCCCAGGTATGATTGCGATAGAGGATCACTGCCCCGCTATCAGTTTCAACAGTGTCAACAATGTTTGGAATATTTTTCTGGGAAAAGCTAAAGAACGGGCACAAGATGATCAGGAGAAGGATGGGGAAATACTTCATAACTGCTTGTTTGATAATAAATGATTTTGATTTCTTTATTCTGCAAAACTACCTAAAATAACGACCTGAAAATAAAAAATTATTATAAATGGCGGACTTCTTTTATCTTTGTGGCAAATTCTAATTACCAAGATGGAATACAAGAAAGTCGCAAAAATTGCCCAGATAATCGGCCCTGTTGTGGATGTTGTTTTCGATGAAAACAGTAAATTACCGGATATCTATGATGCACTCGAAGTAACCAACGATGATGGCAATGCAATAGTTCTTGAGTGTGAATACGATATTGGGGAGAATAAAGTTCGTACCATTGCCATGGACTCTACCGATGGACTTCGCCGCGGTATGGATGTGACCCTCAGAGGGGGCCCGATTTCAATGCCGATTGGTGAGCAGATCCGGGGAAGACTGTTTAATGTCATCGGAAAACCCATTGATGGACTTGGACCCGTTTCGGAAGAACGTACTTACCCTATTCATCGTGATCCTCCATTATTTGAAAATCTTTCAACCCAGAAAGAAGTCCTTTATACAGGTGTCAAAGTAATCGACCTGATCGAACCCTATTCTAAGGGAGGAAAAATCGGGCTGTTTGGTGGTGCCGGCGTTGGAAAGACTGTGATCATCATGGAGTTGATCAATAATATTGCTAAAAAATATTCCGGGATGTCCGTTTTTGGAGGTGTCGGAGAAAGGACTCGTGAGGGGAATGACCTGTTACGGGATATGATAGAATCTGGCGTTATCCGGTATGGAAAGGAGTTCCTTGAGGATATGGAAAAAGGAGGCTGGGATCTTAAAAAGGTCGATCGGAAAGAATTACAGCAAAGCCTTGCAACGCTTGTATTCGGTCAGATGAACGAACCGCCCGGAGCCCGTGCACGGGTTGCCTTGTCGGGCCTTACCCTTGCAGAATATTTCCGTGATGGTGAAGAAGAATCAAGCGGACACGATATTCTTTTCTTTATTGATAATATCTTCCGGTTCTCACAGGCTGGTTCTGAAGTTTCAGCTCTTCTCGGTCGTATGCCTTCTGCAGTAGGCTACCAGCCTACACTGGCAACCGAGATGGGGATCATGCAGGAACGTATTACTTCTACAAAGAGAGGATCTATCACTTCTGTTCAGGCCGTATATGTTCCGGCCGATGACCTTACCGATCCTGCCCCTGCAACGACTTTTGCCCACCTTGATGCAACCACCGTTCTCGACCGTAAGATTTCTGAGTTGGGAATATACCCTGCCGTTAACCCCCTTGATTCTACTTCAAGGATCTTAACAGCCGATATTGTTGGGGAGGAACATTACAAAACAGCCCAGAATGTGAAGAGGATACTTCAAAGGTATAAAGAGCTTCAGGATATCATCGCTATTCTGGGAATGGATGAATTGTCTGATGAAGACAAACTGATCGTTCACCGCGCCAGACGGGTACAGCGTTTTCTCTCTCAACCTTTTCATGTGGCAACACAATTTACAGGGATTCCCGGCGTTTTTGTTAATATTGAAGATACCATCAAGGGATTTAATATGATCATGAACGGAGATGTGGATGAATATCCGGAATCTTCGTTTAACCTTGTCGGGACCATAGAAGAAGCCATAGAAAAGGGAAAGAGGATCCTGAATGAAAATAAATAATATTATTGAGTTCACGGAATGTTTGTGCTGACCAGTTCTTTCAAAGTCTGATTGTTTTAAGTGGGGATCTCATCATAACCCTTTAAATCAAAAATATTATCAAATGAAACTCAATATCATAACTCCTGATAATGTCCTGTACACCGGGGATAATGTTCACCTCGTGCAATTGCCGGGAGTGGATGGGTCATTTGAAATCATGAACCACCATGCAGCCCTCATTTCAGTTCTAAAGAAAGGGAAGATCAAAGTCGAGATCAAAGGAGAAAATCCTATCTTTTTTGATATTAACGGCGGTGTGATCGAAGTGCTGGAAAACAATGTTCAGATACTGGCAGAATGAAGGATATAAAACGATATGCCTTATTAATCGCAACTGCCCTGTTAATCTTCGCAGGAACCGGATGCTACAAAAAGGAGGCAATTCCTACCGCTGATTTTTCATTCAGCAGGAATGATTCAATCGTTCCGGATACCGTCACGTTTCACAATCTTTCTACCAACGCTGATTCATATAAATGGGATTTCGGAGATAACACTACCTCTTCTGCAACCAATCCGGTTCACATTTATACGGATACTGCCACCACAACCTATTCTATCATTCTGAAGGCCTATTCGAAAAGTGGTGAACAATGGGCTATCAAGACAAGGAATCTCTTCGTTCAGCATAAAAAATGATCATTCCTTAAGTTTAACTCTTTGTTTTTGAGTGCACAACGACATTTTTTAAAAAAATGCATTTTGTAATAGGCTGATCATTAGCATTTAATATAAAAACGCCATACCTTTTCTATAGACTTTCTATAGACTTTCTATAGACTCTCTATAGACTTTGTTCGCTCATCCTTCGCTCTGGGTTCGCTCAGGGAATACTCAAACCTGCTCAACAACCTTTTATAATTTCATTGCCTCCAAAAAAAAGAGGATGCCCCGGTTTTTTGAGACATCCTCCTTCTCTTCAAGACACCCGGGCCTAGAAGAAATTCTCACGGTTATCTTTTATCTTTCCTGCTTTTCTTATAGCTTCATAGATCGATCCGGAAGCACGGTTTTCAAAACTTCCCATAGCCTGGATCCTCTCTCCTGAAAAATCAGTTTTGGCAGGAGGATTCGTTATATTGTCAATGATAGCGATATAAGCCCCGTATCTTCCTTTGAGAGGTCCCAACAATTCGCCGGGCTTGCCGGTAAACAGCTTGCCAATAATTTCAGGGTCCCGTCCGATCGGAGAACTATTATACCCGCCAAAAGTCAGCCTGGCAGTATCTATCTTTGACTGCAGCTGCATTGAAATCTGATTGAGATCT
>Ga0224559_1001632_pt1 | contig 12165 bp, 12 predicted proteins | sample 714S33034metaG_FD_180676 | JGI IMG/M metagenome (GOLD analysis project Ga0224559, IMG submission 180676) | Peat soil microbial communities from Stordalen Mire, Sweden - 717 S3 30-34 | ecosystem: Environmental > Terrestrial > Soil > Wetlands > Peat | place: Sweden: Norrbotten County, Stordalen... | reverse complement strand
GTGGGCGGCGACGCGGACGGAGACCGGGCCGGAAGAGGCTGCGGAAGCGGTGGAAAAGGCGGCGTAGGAGCTGCTCAATCTACGGCCACGGATTCACAAGTTGTATTCCGCAGTGCTCAAAGTGAGGAGTGTTGCGCGTGGCCAGAAGAGTGGCGCCATTTGCGAGTGCGGTGGCGGCGATGAGTGCGTCCATTTCATCCACTGGCCGCCCAACCGCGTTACGAGATCTGAGAACCGCTCCAAGCATCCTTGCAGCCTTCTGATCGAAGTCGAGAATACGGTCGGCAAATAGGTTCGAGAACATGTGCTCGGCTTTCTCCCTGAGTTGGTCTCGGCGCCTTCCATCCGGCATAACATCCAAACCGGAAAGAACCTCAGCGACGACAATCGTGCAGGTCCAGAGCTCATCTTCACTTTGTGAATCGATCCAAGCCATTACGGACGGTTCGGGCCTTGGCTTCATCAGCTCTGAAAGGATGTTGGTGTCGAGCAGGATCATCATTCAAACGTGGGAATCTGTCGATGCGACTTGCGGCGCGGGGGAATTTCAAGCTCCACACCACCCAGGGGCGCGAACAGCTTATGGATCGCCGTGCCCAGACCTTCCTTGGTCGCCGACGATGGAACCGGACTGGAAAACTGGCGAGGCGGAAGCTCAGGGTCCACGCCCCCGAGGGCGGCAAATCGCTTGTGGATAGCAGTGCCGAGGTCTTCACGCGGTGCTAGCGTAGTTGGAATGTCTGCGACAGTTTCAGAAATCATCTCGCGCACTTCGGCCTCCATGGAGCGGCCGTTGATTGCGGCGTAGACCTGGAGCTTGCGCTTGACCTTTTCGTCGAGATTGCGGATGGTGAGCGTCGCCATAAACTCAGGATAGCACGGTTTTGCTTGCAGTGAAAGCAGTGCTAGCAATGCTGGCGCAAGTTCATTTCATTGCAGCCGCTTGATGAACGCGAGCGCCTGGGCGAGTTGGGGAAAGAGCGCCTCCTCGGCTTTGAACTCGCGGGAGTGGACGCAGCGGCGGAGGCCGCGCATCCGGACGGGGTGCTTGAGGTGAAGCATCTCGTGGTAGAGCAGGTACTCGATAGCGTAGCGGGGACTTGAGGGGCGGTCGAAGACTCGGCTGACGACGATGGTGTTGTGCGCGGCGTCGTAATGTCCCAGAGAGCGCTTGGACAGGTGTTCGCTCCAGGTGAGTTCGGGACGGCCGAGAAGCCCGCCGAAGAAACGGACATTCAGCGAATCGAAGACCTCTTCAAGGTTGTAGTAGTGGCCTTCGGGTCCAGTGAAGCGCTTGCTGCCGCGGGCGTGGCGAATGACCTCGGTTTGGCGGGTGACGGCGGTCGAGGAGGCAAAACGCTTGTAGCGGAGGCTTTGCGCGGCTCCGATGGGCTTTTTGTAGAGCTTGGCCAGCAAAATGTGGGCGATGGCGCGGACGACGGACTCCGGCGCGCCCTCCAGCAGGTCGGAAAGGCTGACGTGAATGCAGCCTTCGCGCAGGCGGATGGTGGTGTTCAGCGAGGTAAAGCGACGGAAACGAACCGCGATGGGAGGGATCGGCGCCCTCGGGCGCAAGGCTCGGTACTCCTCAAGGAAGATTGGAACGAAATCGACGGCCACCAAGATGGAGGTTAGCATACAGGGGTCAGAGATCAGGGATCGGGGATCAGGAGCGACGCCCATAAAACGATGCGGGATGGCCTGCTGAAGCCGGTCACGAGACGGTGGCTGACTCACGCACCCGCAGGCACTTCATCTCTGATCCCTGATCCCTGACCTCTGATCCCTGCTTCACTTCGGTTCTGCGCGATCCTGGCCTTGCTCGTCTTTGTGGAGGTTGAAGTATTCCGTCTGCTCACGAAGCAGGCGTGTAGCCTGGTCGGCCAAGTCCTCGCCGCTCTCGATGGCTTCTTTGCGGGCCAGGTCAAAGGCCGGCTCCCCGGCCAGCGCGCGCAAGATGCCCAGCCACCGCTGGGTCGCGGCGGGGAGCGGCTTCAACGATCTGCGAATGTCGGCGTGGCGATCGGCAAAGACGTCGAGGTTGGAGCCGAACTCGTCCATGAGCGCGGTAAAGTCCTGGAGTTCATCGTCGAGGCGGCGGCCCCGGGCCACGGATTTGGCGCGGCTGGTGAGGCCCTTGATGACGTTGGCGTGTTCGTCGAGGAACTGAGTATAGAGCTTGACGCGCTCATCCGGATCGATGCCGGCTTCGCGAATCTTCTCGATTTGAGCTTCGGTTAGCGGTTCGCGCTTTTCTAGTTGTGCATGCAGCGGCGCGGCGCAAAAGAGGCAGACCAGAATTGGGGCGAAACAGCGGATCGGACTCATGGGCTCACAGTGTCAGAGATCAGGGATCAGGGATCAGTACTCAGTTATAGGTCGGCGGCTACTTGCGGAAGACTTGCATCATGGCTTCGTTCTGAGCCTGGTTCACCTGGGCCAGGGTCTGCTCCACCAGGGTGCGATCTTCAAAGCTGCTGCTGTGCAGCATCTCGGTGAGCCGGAACGCAGTGTGACGGAGCAGGATTTCGGCATTCTTGAGCCGCTTATTGTCATCGGACATGGAGAGGTGAATTTTGTGCGCCAACCCCTGGATCTGCTTGAGCAGGTCCGCAGCCTTGGCCTCGTCGCCAGCGGCATACTGCCGGAGGCTTAACTCAGTCATCTCATGAACGATTTCGGAATAGATGAAACACTGATCGCGGGGCTGCGCCTGGCTGGCTTTGGCCACCAGCGCGTCGATGCTTTGCTGGTCAAATGTCTTGTTATCGATCCCGGAGGCGCAGGCCGGGACTGCGGCCACGACGAGGAGCGCGAAGACTGCCAGTAGAACCTTCGACAGCATGAGTAACCTCCGCAGGTGCGGCTTTACCCTTGACCGTGACTATAGGGTCAACCGACAAGAAAACGCAAGCGGAAAGATTTGCGGGTTTCATCGGATCGACACAGGCGGCGGTTGGCGGGTGGTCGCACTTACGCTGGCATCATCGCCGATCTCCAGGTTTTTTTTCGAGCAATATTATACGTTGGCGCGCCTGCCATTCTTGATCCGGGAACTTGCCGGCGGAGGCATCGAGAAAGTGGTGGTAGTAGGTTGCAGCCTCAACATTTTGATGGAGGGCATCGTAGGAAATGGCCCACAGAAAGTAAGTCGAAGGAACTTCCGGCAGGAATTTCGACCGCATGGTAAGAGCGTGGATGGCGATGGCCGGCTGTTTGGTCTTCGAGGCCGCAAAGGCCAAACCGCTCCATCCGTCGGCGTTGCCGGGGTCGATCTGGGTAGCCTTGTCAAAGACGGCGAAAGCCTCGGGATACTTGAGTTGGCGGATGAGGTTCTGGCCGTGGGCGATGAGCAAAGCCGGATCGTCGGGATTGGCGGCAAGCAGGCCGGCGTAGAAGTGGTCGGAGCCGGCAGTGTCACCGGCTTCCGCCAGTACTTCAGCTAACATGCGGGTGATGGCTACGTCGTTGGGGTGGGCGTCGTGAAGCTTCTGGATAAGCGGAATGGCCTCCGCTTTATCCTGGGCGGCCAGGACGGTGGCCAATTGCGCGGTGAGGGCTGGATCGTCGGGTGATTTCTCAAGGGCGGCGCGGAGAAAGGTCTCAGCTTCGGGGTACTGTTTGCGCACGATAAGAATGTGGGCCAGGCCGGCGTTGGCGCCGGCGGATTTGGGGTCCTGGGCCAGAACGCGGCGGTAGGCTTTCTCGGCGACGTCATATGCGCCGGCTTGGTCGGCGAGGCTTGCGGCGAGCAGTGTGTCGGCCGGCGTTTCCGGTGTCAGCTTGAGGGCTTCGAGCAGATCGTTGGAGGCTTGGATAGTATCACCGGGATTTCCGGCTCTGGGCCGGTCGATCTGAGCCATTGCGCGCCAGGCGCGGGCTCTCATGGCGGGACCTGCGTCGCCGGGGTCGAGCTGGGTGGCTGCAGCCAGTTCCGGGCGAGCCTCTTCCGATTTGCCTTGCCGCGCCAGCAGCAAGCCGAGAGATAGGTGTGCCTCAAACGACTTGGGATTGGCTTCGACGGCGCGGCGGTAGAGGCCGGCGGCATCGTCCAGACGGTTCTGCCCGTCGGCCACGTACCCGGCGTCAAAGAGTGCCCGTGAGTCGGTGGGATGGGCGGGAAGCCAGGCCTCAAGCCTGGCTTGAGCGGATTTCCAATCGGATTTGGCGATCGAGGCTTCGGCATCCACGACCTGATCCGAGACGGATTGGGAGGTGGCGGCCGTTGCCGGTGCTTGCGCTGCGGGACTGTGTGCGGGTGGCTGAGCTAAGGCGGCGGCCGAGGCGAGCAGGACGAAAAGGGCAGAACGAAGCACGGAATACCTCAATAACAGTTTAATGGGCCAGCGACTGGCCGGGACAGGTTGGGACGGCTGAGTATTCGACGCGGCTGAATTGTCTTCGTTCTTGTAGCGGATTCACAGCCGCCAAAATTGCGCTGTTGCGGCGCGGCCTATAATGAAGGATGGCTGGTTGCGCCCTGAGCCTCTTTGAGGGGACAAGGGAGCGGCTGGACGAATTCTGGTCTTCTTCCCGGTGCTCTCCCCTTGAATGACGCCATCATCATCCGCGGCGCGCGGACTCACAACCTGAAGAACATCTCCTGCGAGATTCCCCATGGAAAGCTGACGGTGGTCAGCGGCGTGTCGGGTTCGGGGAAGAGTTCGCTTGCTTTCGACACGATCTATGCGGAGGGACAGCGGCGGTATGTGGAGTCGCTGTCGTCGTATGCGCGGCAGTTTCTTGAGCGGATAGAGAAGCCGGATGTGGACGTGATCGACGGCCTTGCTCCGGCCATTGCCATCAAGCAGAAAAACACGACGCGGAATCCGCGCTCGACGGTGGCGACGGCAACTGAGATCTACGATTACCTGCGGCTGCTGTATGCGCGCTGCGGGACGGTGTACTGCGTTTTCTGCGATGGGCTGGTGAAGCGCGACTCGATGGACGAGATTGCCGAGGCAACCCTGGCGCTGGGCGAGGGAACCAGGCTGAATGTGCTGTTCCCGGTGGCGAGTTCGACGCCCGCTCCGGAGGCTGATGCGAAAGCCGCGGCAAAAGGTGCGAAGCCCGCGGGTCGTCCGGCGAAAGCAAGTGCAAAGGACAAGCCGGTGGTGAGCGGAGGCGATTCGCCGCATACGGAGACGCTGAAGGCTCGACTCACCGAACTGCGGGCGAGCGGGTTTAACAGGCTCTATCAGCAGAACAGGATCTTCGAGTTTTCAACGCCGGAGTCGCTGCTGGATTTGGATTTCACGCTGCCGGTGTTTGTTCTGCTGGACAGAATTGTGGTGAGCGCGGAGAATCGCGCGCGGATTGTGGATGCGGCGGAGATTGCTTATCGCGAAGGCGGTGAGGTGATTTTTGAAGAGGTCCCGCGCGACGAGACGGCGCAACGGAAGCGGCATCGGTTCTCAGGCGCTTATGAGTGCAAGAGCTGCCATCGGCCGGGCAGGGAGCCGGAGCCGCGGCTGTTCAGCTTTAACAATCCTTTTGGGGCGTGCCCACGGTGTCAGGGATTCGGAAACACGGTGGACTTCGACCTGAACCTGGTGATTCCGGACAAGGGACTGAGCCTGAGCGAGGGCGCAATCGATCCGTGGGAGCGGCCCAAGTATCGGCCGTGGTTCAGCGACTTGCACAAGCAGGCCGGGGAGCTGGGGATTCCGATGGATGTGCCGTGGCGCGAGATGCCCGAGCAGGCTCGCGAGACCGTGCTGCGGGGCAAGGGAAGCTTTGCGGGCGTGTATGGATTTTTTGCGCAGATGGAGCGGAAGAAGTACAAGCTGCACGTGCGCGTGATGCTGAGCAAGTATCGCGGGTATGCGGAATGCCCCGATTGCCGCGGACAGCGTCTGCGGGCCGAAGCGCGAAGCGTGCGCATCAATGGGAAAAATATCTGCCAGGTTACGGCGATGACGATTGCGCAGGCCAAGGAGTTTTTCGGCGGGCTGAAGCTGACCCCGATGCAGGAAGAGATTGCCGGGCCGATCCTGCATGAAGTGCGGCAGCGGCTGAGTTTTCTGGATGCGGTGGGCCTCGAATACCTGACGCTGGACCGGCTGGCTTCGACGCTGTCGGGAGGCGAGGCGCAGCGAATTCAGCTTGCCACTTCGCTGGGGTCGCGGCTGGTGGGAGCGCTGTACGTGCTGGACGAGCCGTCGATCGGGTTGCACACGCGGGACACGGCGCGGCTGATTCGCATCCTCGAAGAATTGCGCGACCTGGGCAATACCATCATCGTAGTGGAGCACGACGCGGATGTGCTGCGCGCAGCCGATCATCTGCTGGATCTGGGACCGGGAGCGGGCGAGCATGGCGGCAAGGTGCTGGCCGAGGGAGTATTGGCGGAGATCGAAGCCAATCCCAACTCGCTTACGGGCCGTTATCTCTCCGGGCAGGTGTCGATTCCGGTACCGACGCGGCGGCGCTCTCCAGGCAAAGAGAAGCTTGTGCTGCGCGGGGCCGATGCGAACAACCTGCATGGGCTGGATGTGGAGATTCCGCTGGGAATGTTGGTTGCGATTACCGGGGTTTCAGGGTCGGGAAAGTCCACGCTGGTGCACCAGGTGCTGTATCGTGCGGTGATGCGGGCGCTGGGACAATCGGACGGCGGCGATCCGTCCGCGGTTTACAAATCGCTTACCGGTGTGGAGCGGCTGAACGACGTGGTTCTGGTGGACCAGACACCGATCGGGCGGACGCCGCGCTCGAATCCGATTACCTATATCAAAGGTTTCGATCTGGTGCGCGAACTGTTTGCAGCGCAGCCGGAGGCGAAGCGGCTCTCGCTGACGCCGGGACATTTCTCTTTCAACGTGCCCGGTGGGCGCTGCAACACATGCGAAGGCGACGGTACGGTGACGGTGGAGATGCAGTTTCTGGCCGACGTGGAGTTGCCCTGCGAGGACTGCAACGGCACCCGCTACCAGGCCAAGGTGCTGCAAGTCGAGTACAAGGGCAAGAACATTCATGAAGTGCTGCAGATGACGGTGAAGGAGGCGCTGAGGTTCTTTGTCGGGCAGACGCGGCTGCTTGAAAAACTGGCTGTGCTGGATGAAATTGGCCTGGGTTATTTGCGGCTTGGTCAGTCGGCGACCACACTCTCAGGCGGCGAGGCGCAGCGCGTGAAGCTGGCGGCGCATCTGGCGCAAGTGCGCGCGGCGAATGCAAACGCCAGGCCCTCGCAGGCCAGCCGTGTGCTCTACATTCTGGACGAACCGACGACCGGGCTGCACTTCGACGATGTTTCCAAGCTGCTGACGGCGTTTCGGAAGCTGATCGATGGGGGCGGGTCGCTGATTGTGATCGAGCACAATCTGGACGTGATCAAGTGTGCCGACTGGGTGATCGATCTGGGGCCGGAGGGCGGCGAAGGCGGCGGACAGATTGTGGCGGCGGGTACGCCGGAAGAGATTGCGGAGAATCTGCTCTCACACACTGGGAAGTGGTTGAGACGCGTGTTGTGAGGGGGCATTTGCTCAACAGTCAGGTTGCCGGAACAGCTTGAATGGGCTCGCGTGTCGAGAAGCACCAGCCGCTGCCATGCAACCAGCAGGTCGCGTCCTTTTCGTGAGCGTCGCAGCGAAGAGATTTGACGGGGGCGCCTCGATCGTGGCTGAGCGCTTTCCCGAGGAGTTCGCCGACTTCGGGGTTGCACGCTCCGCTGAACGCGATGAAGTAGGTTCCATAGTGTAGCCGGCCATCGAAATTGTCCGCGTTCCCGCGGGTTAGGAGGGCCATGGCTCCTGGCCCACTCCTTGGAGCCAATGGGAACATGAGTCTTCCGCTGGGCTTGAGGGCGGCAAGCCAGGACGGCTGAGGATGTGTGGCTCCGGCGCTGGCAACAATCACATCCGCGGGTTCAAACGGGCCGATTGACCCATCGCCGTGGACGACTACGACCTGCGGCCAGCGAGCCAGCGCAACCCGCGCCCGTTCCGCAATCGCCTCGTCGATGTCGATGGCCGTGACTTTTCCCCGCGGCCCGGTGAGTTCCGCCAGAATCGCGGTGTAATATCCAGTGCCGCAGCCAAGATGGAGCACATGGTCGTTGGGACGGACGCCAAGCTGGTCGAGAAAATGCGCCCACATGCTGGGCTGGCCGTTATTGATGCCTTTCTCCTCGTCGAGCGCGATAAGCGCGTTGCGGTAGACGTGCCTCGGATCCGCATCGAATGTCGTCGAGTACTCATCGTGACCCATCATTCGCCAGGGGCCCGGGCCGACGAATCGCTCGCGCGGCACGGTCGCGAAGGCAGCGAACAGCGCGGGGGAAGACATGTGCGCGAGGGAACGCAATTGCTCGGCATAGGAGCGGCGCGCGGCTTCGAGCGAGTCGGTCATCGTGAGCCTCGCTTGCGGAGAATGATAGCCGGTATCTCATAGAGAATGATATGCGCGTTGGATGAGTGCGATTGACTGGCGCGCATTGGTTTGCGGCAGGCGCGTGGCTACACCTGGATGACCAGCTCGCTGTACGGCTTGAACTGCGCATCTGCTGTGAGCAGATGCATTGGCTCGCTCATGGCCTGAGCGATCAGCAGGCGGTCGAACGGATCGGTGTGGTGCATCGGCAGGCTGGCGACAAGGAGAGCATGCTTCGACCAGACGGGCAGTTCATGGAAACCGTTAGCCTCAATTTGCTCGAAGAGTTCCTGCGGATCGGCATTCATTTTGCCAAGACGGACCTTGATTGCGACCTCCCAGATGGAGGCTGAAGAGACGAAAACTCTCTCGGCGCCGCGCATGACTTTCAAGGCCTCGCGTGAAAGCCGTTCCGGCTCATAGAACCACCAGCAGAAGATATGTGTATCCAGCAGGAGGCGCATTATCGTCCTTCGAATTGGGCCAGAAGCTCATCAGGAAGAGGCGCGTCAAAATCGTCCGCGATCCAGCCCTTGCCTTTGAGTGCTCCAAGCCCGGTGAGGCGCTTCTCATTTTTAAGGCTGGTCAGGCGGGCCACGGGCTTGCCGGCGCGGGCAATCACTACGTCAGTGCCGGAAGAGGCCAGATCGACGAGTTTTGAGAGTTGGGTCTTGGCTTCGTAGATGTTCACGGTCTGTATTGTGGAAGTTGCGGTTGCCATGGGAGCCTCTTTGAGTTGACTAGGTCTAGTCTAGCACACTCCCGGACCTGTTTGCCGATTTGGCAGGACGATTTCCTTTCGGAAATGCTCCAAGTATTTCCGGCTTATGACTCGCTGAAGGCCCGATTTGCCAGCCGGGCGGCGGATTGGATAGAAAAGGTGGAACGTTTGCAGGGTGGAATGGCTGCGCTGAAAATGAAATCGTTTTCGCGATGAGGCGAGTTGCGAGAATGGGCTGTTGAGGTTGGGCATAAGAAAGGACGTGGGCAGATTGGGAATTTCCGCGGGTTCGACGAAGAGGGAGGGAAGGCAACGGCACGATGAGGAGTTGGAAGCTCCGCTGATTCCGCACGGGCGGCTGATCCCGTTTCTTGTTGTGACGCCGCTGTTTTTTCTGTGGGCGATTCCGAACAATTTGACCGACTTTCTGATTCGGCAGTTCATGAAGTCGTTCGAGATCAACCGTTCCGGCGCGGCGCAGTTGCAGATCGGGATATTCGTCGGATATTTCCTAATGGCGATCCCGGCCGGTCAGTTGATGCGCTACTTCGGATACAAGGCGGGGCTGGTGACCGGGCTGATCCTGATGGGCAGCGGGTGCTGGCTGTTCTGGCCGGCGGCGCATGCCGAGGCGTACCCGTTCTTTGTGGCGGCGCAGTTTGTGATCGGATGCGGACTGTCGTTTCTTGAGACGGGAGCGAATTCGTTTATTGCGCAACTGGGGCCGACGGCGTCGAGCGAACGGCGGCTTAACCTGTCGCAGGCGTTCAATCCTCTGGGGTCGATTACGGCGGGACTGGTGGGGACGGTGTTTATCTTTTCGGGTGTGGAGTTCAGCGGCGCGGAGACGGCGGCCAAGCGGGCGGCGGGGACGATGCAAGCGTATCTGCACTCGGAGACGCTGCGGGTGGTTCCGACTTATTTGGTACTTGGAACGGTGGCGTTGCTTTGGGCGCTGATGGTGCTGATGACGAAGTTTCCCGACATAGCGAAGGAGGATGCTTCGCGGGAAGATGCGGGACCTGCGGAACATGTGCGGCTTATGCAGCGGCATTTTGTGCTGGCGGTGCTGGCGCAGTTTCTGTATGTCGGCGCGCAGGTTGGGACGTGGAGTTACTTCATCCTGTACGTGAGGTCGGCGACGGGCGTGGGGGACAAGACGGCGGGGTACATGCTGACGGGAACGCTGGCTGCGTTTGCGGTGGGGCGGTTCAGCTCGGCGTGGCTGATGAAGCACTTCCATGCGCGGACGATGCTGGGAATCTATTCAGTTGTGAACGTGGTGTTGGGCCTGGTAGCGGTGGCGCGGCCGGGATGGGTGGGCGCAATGTGTCTGCTGACGACGAGCCTGTTCATGTCCATCATGTTCCCGACGATTTTCGCTCTGGGCCTGAAGGGCATGGGCGACAAGACGAAGACCGCAGGATCGCTGCTGGTGATGGCGATTCTGGGTGGAGCGGTGCTGACCAAGCTCATGGGCATGCTGGCGGATTCAAGCGGGCTGCAGGCGGCTTATCTGGTGCCGGTGGTGTGTTTTGCCGGAGTGGCGCTCTATGCGTGGTTTGGCGGAGAGGCACCTGCGGTGCGGCAGACCCCTGTGGAGCAGTAGGTGGATTGAGCGGCGTTGGCGGAGTTAATAAGTCACTCGGCTACGACGGGATTGGTGAGGGCGCCGAGGCCTTCCACGGTGACAGAGACGGATTCGCCGGGCTGGAGCCAGCGCTTGGGAGTGCGGCCAAGGCCGACGCCGGAAGGTGTGCCGGTAGAGACGATGTCGCCGGGCAGAAGCGGCGTGATGGATGACAGATACTCGATGAGCGCCGGGATCTGAAAGATCAACTCGCGGGTGTTGGAACTTTGATACACCACACCGTTGATGGAGAGGCCGATGGCCAGCGCGTGCGGGTCGGCGATCTCGTCGGCGGTGACGATGGCGGGGCCAAGCGGGCAGAAAGTAGGGAAGCTCTTGGACATGGACCACTGCGATGTGGCGAATTGAACGTCGCGGGCACTGACGTCGTTGACGATGGTGTAGCCGTAGACGTGATTGTGCCATTCATCGGCGGATAGACGATAACCGCCGCGGCCGATAACAAAGGCCATCTCGGCTTCGTAATCGGGCTGGGTGGAGTTGATGGGTAAAACGATGGGTTCGCCGGGGCCGATGATGGCGGTTGTCAGCTTGAAGAAGACGACTGGGACTGCGGGGATGGCCATGCCGGATTCGGCGGCGTGGTCGCGGTAGTTGAGGCCGATGGCGAAGACGCGAGGTGGATTCGGGAGCGGGGCGTGGAGACGGACTTCGCTGAGGGGATAGGCCGGAAATGCCTTGGTCTTGGAGGCATCGACGGAGGTGGACCCGGCGGCGATGACGGAGAGAGCGTCCGGGTAACCGGCGGCGGTCAGATCGACAACGAGGTTGGCTTCTTCTTGGAGAGAGCCGGGACGGATTTTTCCGTCGGCGAGGGAGAAGGATACGAGTTTCATTGGACCTCCGGGCGTGGATTGGGAATCGGGCTTGAGGCGGATCAGGCCGCGGTCCAGCCTCCGTCGATGGTGAACAGGGAGCCGGTGATGAAGGCGGCTTCATCGGATGCCAGGTAACGAACCATGGAAGCGATTTCCTCCGGCTGGCCGAGGCGGCCGATGGGCTGGCGGGCTCGAAGCTCGGCGCGCATCTCTTCCTTATTGTGCTTGTGGAATTTCTCGAGATAGCCCTCGACGAACGGTGACTGCACGGTGCCGGGGCAGATGGCGTTCACTCGCAGTGTTTTTGGGTACTCGACGGCGAGCTGGCGGGTCATGGCGATGACCGCGCCCTTGGTGGTGCAGTAGGCGAAGCGCTGTTTTATGCCAACCAGGCCGGATACGGAGGCAATGTTGACGATTGCGCAGATGTGGTTCTGCTGGGTGGCAAGCAGGAGCGGCAGGAATGCGCGGGTGACGAGGTAGACGCCGCGAACGTTAACGTTGAGCAGGCGGTCGAAGTCCTCGGGCTCGGTGGTTTCAATGGAGCCGACATGGCCGATGCCGGCGTTGTTGATCAAAATGTCGAGGCGGTCAAGATGATTAAAGGC
>Ga0224559_1001631_pt1 | contig 12169 bp, 11 predicted proteins | sample 714S33034metaG_FD_180676 | JGI IMG/M metagenome (GOLD analysis project Ga0224559, IMG submission 180676) | Peat soil microbial communities from Stordalen Mire, Sweden - 717 S3 30-34 | ecosystem: Environmental > Terrestrial > Soil > Wetlands > Peat | place: Sweden: Norrbotten County, Stordalen... | reverse complement strand
GACCTGCCCACCAAACTAGCCGCGGCCCGCAGCAATGCCCGGGCGGAGCGGCTTGCGGCGAACCGGGCGATGACTTGCAACCAGTGCAGCGGTCAGCAAGCCAGCCCTCCCATGGTGCCAAATCCTCTATGATTTCAGCTATGCCGATATTGCGAACACAAAGTGCGAAATGTCTGCGCGCCCAGCTGCGGTGTTCTCCTTGCCAAGGTGAACGTCGAGGGTTCAAGTCCCTTCGCCCGCTCCACTCAACAGCGCGATGTCACGCGCATTTTTTCTCTTCTCTCCTGCGGAATCGCTGGATGTGCCGGTTTGGGAAGGGCATCTGCCGGTCGATGTGTCGTTTTGAGCCCCGCCACCTTCCTCGGTTTCCGCGCCGGCGCGCCCATCCACTCCCGGCAGGCCGCCTCGTTTAACCCGAAATGCCACTCTTCGAGGTGATCTGCGACGGGCATGGGACCTGTTTGTAGATGACATTGGGATTGGCGGCCGAGCTATACCAACTCGTGAACCAGTTGCAGCCGGCCAGGAGGGCCGGGATATTTCCAAACGAGGATTGGCATTTGCTCTTCATGCAGGTCGGGTCATTGTTGCAATCCGAGAGCAAGCCGCCGTACTGCGTGTTGCTGGAGAAGCCGAACTGCGTGCCGCAGCCGTTGTAGTCGCCCACGCCACCGCCGGGGATGAGCAGATCGAACTGGTCGCTCCCGATACTGCCGATGTTGATGGCCTGAACGATCATCTGCTGGCCTTTGAGCGCGGCGGCCCCGGGGTTGTCTTTCACGTTTTGGCTCGTGCCCGTGAACTGGAGCTCGTAGCATGTGCCGCAGTTGCCATTGTGGGCGGCAAAACCGTAGGACATGTTGGTGCTTGCGTCGTACCAGGGCGAGAAATCGTAGCACTCGAAGGCCGCTCCACCTTGGCAGCCGCTTTGAGCGTTCTTGTCGGTGATGCGCGTCGTGCCGTCCTTCTGGCAGCTGGGCACGTTGGTTGTCCATGCGCACGACGGTTTGCAGCAGTCCCAGTAGCGGGAGGCCCATCCGCTACTTCCCGTGATTTGTTGCGGGTTCGTGCTGCCGAGGGAAGAAACGCCACCTCCGCCGCTGCTTCCGCCCGACCCGGAGCCGGCGGAGCCGCCTTGGCCGGACGTGCCGCCGGAACCGCCGCCGCCGGAGCCGCTTGTACCCGCGGTGCCGCCGCATCGTCCACAGGTCTTGTCGCAGAAGTGGCCGTCCACCAGATACGAGGTTGAGCATTGGTTCCAGCTCAGCCAGTCGGAGCATGGATTCGAAGGCGGCGCGACATCGGCGCAGGCTCCCGTCGAGGTATTGCCGCCCGAGCCATTGGCCCCGCCCGCGCCACCCTTGGCCGACGAGCCGCCCGAGCTGCTGGCGCCACCGGAACCGCTGCTGCCCCCCGCCACCGAGCCTCCCGACGCGACTGCACCGCCGGATGCGGCGATACCGCCCGATGAAACCAATCCGCCTGGGGCGACGCTTCCGCCGCTCGACGTTGCGCCACCGCGAGCCGAGCCGGAACCCCCCGAAGAGTTTCCGCCGCTGCCAACCGTCGAGCCAACCTTTTCAGCGGGTGGAGGATTGTTGGCACAGCCAAGCAGCGAAAGAGTCACGAAGAGCGTCGTCGATACAGCACGATACCGCATGAAAACTCCTGGGGCAGGGATGAAATCGAGAGGGCGGAGGCTAAAACACGGTACGGCGAACTTCTGGGCAATCTGGGATTGCGCGAAATGTTCGCGCGCACGGCTCGGTCGGTCAATTGGACAGAAGTTCGGTGATGAGCACGCGGCGAATACGGTGATTTGGCACGATGGGTTGGATGCGGTTCTGCACCTGCTTCTTCAGCGCCTCGTATTCTGCGGTGTCGCCGATGGCGTAAAGCTGAATATCCGCCAGCAGGGCCAAGACTTCCGACCGAATCTTCGAGGTGTGGGCGATGACGTCGTCGCGGCCTTGGTTGTCTTCCACTTCCAGCTCGAAGGTTACGGTCAAGTGGCGTTCGCGTTCATCTTCCCATTCCGTCACCAAAAAGGGATCGAGGCGCACTACAGGCCCCACATCGCCCGGGTCGGATGGTCCCCCGGCGCCTGGGGGCAAAGACCGCAGCTGCCCTGGCCACTTGAAATCTCCACCGTGCCGAACCATCAGGAACCCGATGCCGAGCGCCACAAGGCTCATGACGATGAGTTTGAGGGCGCGCATCCGATGTTCCTCGTATCCGTTCGCGGAATTCGGTCACCCGCGCGCGGCACAAGCACAGTCTACGACGTCTCGGCCGGGATGAAAACCGCGGGTCGCCGCGGTGTGGGTGCGTTGCTCGGATGCGTTCGACGGCACCAATTCCGAGAAAGCAAGCAGACATGAAACGAGCCCCAGGTTCGGGGGAGAACCAGGGGCTCGTCGGATCGGGACCGCCGCGAATTGGAACCTAGTCTCGTCCGCCGTATCAGCCGGCATCTACTGCGGCGGCCCGGCACCTGCCACCGCGACAGGCGTCGCCCGCGGTGGTGCAGGCATTGCCGGCGCAGCAGGCCTCACCGGTGGCGCCGCAAGCGGCGGCACCGGCATCGCCATTGCCGCCTGCGCCGGCCATGCAGCGGAGACCACCGCCGCCACCGCCACCGCCACCGCCAGCTCGGCAGGTGTCGCCCGCGGTGGTGCAGGCATTGCCAGCGCAGCAGGCCTGGCCGGTGGCGCCACAAGCGGCAGCACCGCCATCGCCGTTGCCGCCCGCGCCGGCCATGCAGCGGAGACCACCGCCGCCACCGCCACCGCCACCGCCAGCTCGGCAAGTGTCGCCCGCGGTGGTGCAGGTGTTACCCGCGCAGCAAGCCTGGCCAGTAGCTCCACAAGCCCCGGCACCGCCATCGGTAGTGCCAATACCAGCGGGCAAGCAGCGGGAAGTGCCGCCACCGCCGATGGCTTGACAGGTGTCGCCCGTGGCGGTGCAGGTGTTGCCCGCGCAGCAGGTTTGCAAGGTTCCACCGCAAGCCGCGGCACCGCCATCAGCAGTACCGGGGCCACCGGGTATGCAGCGGGAAGCGCCGCCGCCGCCGAGGGCCTGACAGGTGTCGCCCGTGGCGGTGCAGGTGTTGCCCGCGCAGCAGGCTTGGAAGGATGATCCGCAGGCAGCGGCTGCGTCGCCTCCTCCGGGCGTGGCCCGACAAACTGCATTGGCGCCTACACCTTGGCAGGTGTCCGCGGCCAAGGTGCACATACGTCCCGTGCAGCATGCCTCGCCCGTGGTTCCGCAAGCGGCTGCGGCGTCGTCTCTCGTAGCTCCACCCGCGCCGGTCGCTCCGCCAGCGCTCATCGCGCCGCCTGCGCCGATGGCGCCACCCGAGGAGCTTATGTGTCCACCAGAACCGACAGCGCCACCGTTCCCGCTGATGCCGCCGGAGCCGACGGTACCGCCGGAACTGCCAGATAGTCCGCCGCCACTCGAGGAGCAGCCGACCGCTCCCAGAAACGCGAACAAGGTGCCCGTGATGCAGATTGCTTGCAGATGTCTCTTCGTCATGGTTCTCCCCGCCTGTGAATGAAATGGAATCCGTTTTCTTGGTCTGGGATCTTCGTGGATCTCCCGTGGCGAAAGATCCGCGCATCTCAAACTGCCTACACGTGAGTGCAATGACGAGGTGGGCGTCATCAAAGAAATTTCCGGCACACCCTGCCGTGGCGCGTCGCGTGATGTCGGTGTGGTGCGGCAATCCATAGCGCTGCATGGTTTTCAACTTGTCATCGGAATCGCATCGGCGATGTGTCGTTTGCCCATGGATGCGTGACCATGGGATGCGGAACGATTGCGGATGCCACCGCCCAACGACCCGTGCGCACTCGAAACGCAAGGGATGGGTTGGAAGTGCCGGAACGGCGAGATCTGCGGTTTGGCCAATCACCTTCCCCCTGCGTACGGAAAGAGGACCGCGACGGTCCTGGTTTCTAAAGTGATCGCAAATCGCCACCGCAAATTTACAAAACCGAGCGAGCACGCGAAACCACTTCTGGGTCAGGCTTCTTTCTGTCTAGGAAAGGAGGTTAATCCCAATGCGAGCGCTAGAGACGATTTTCGAAGCTGAAACGAAGGAGACTGCGGGGACGGATGCGGGCGTGGATCTCTGGTCGGATTCGGTGGAGGAGGCGGCGCGACAACTTGGAATGCTCGTCACGCTCGCGATTGTTGTCCATCTGGCATACGGCGTGCTGTCCGGTATTGCTTCGGCATTTCACTAGACGCGGACGGTTCGCGAGGAAAGGGGAAGGTACGAAAACGAAACACACGACTGAGCCCGCTGGGTGGTTTCTGCAACTTCCCGCTTCGCGGAGAGCCCGTTGCAGCCAATCGCCCGAGGAAGGAAATGCAGATTAGGGTGCAACAGGCCGGCGCCGGTCTACCCATAGACTACGAACCGGCGGCCGGCCTGAAGAAAGGAGGGAATTGTTCCGCGGTGGCGGGCAGAGCGATGGAGAGCATGCATGGGTACGACCTTGCGAGAACCGGATGCTTTTGCGATCGAGATTGCGGCACTCAGCGACGCCGGTAGCAAGCGCGGCCGCAACGACGATAGCTGTGCGACGCTTGTCAAGAGTATATCGAGTGGTCTCGTTGCGGTTGCCGATGGCAAGGCCGAGATCGAGGGCGACGGGTTGGCCAGCCAACACGCGATTCGTGCGCTCATGCATTCGTATGGCGAGTTGCCTCCAGGCATGACCCAGACGCAGAAAATGATGCGCGCAGCACGCAGCGCCAGTTTCGAGGTCTACGAAAAGGCGTTGGTCGTGCCCCAGCTGCGTGGCATGCGGGCGAGCCTAACGGCCGTGGCTGTCAGCGAGGGCGCACTGACCGCCGCCCACGTGGGAAATGGGCGCGTGTACTTGCTGCGCGATGGCTTCATCAACCAATTGAGCAAGGACCACACGCAAGCGGCGGAATGGCTGGAAGAGAACGGGCGCTGCCCAGTTGACGGCCATGACCGGTTGACCAGGAGTATCGGCAGCGAATTGATTGTCGGCATCGACTTCTTTGAGATCGCCCTGGAGCTAGGCGATGTCGTGATTCTGTGCACGGATGGCTTGCATCGCGTCCTGGAAGACTTGGAGATCGCGGGATTGGTCAAAGGGATCGATGCGGCCGCGGCGTGCCGCCGGCTTGTCGACGTGGCCAACGCCCGTGAAACCCCGGAGAACCTGAGCGTGGGCATCGTGCGGGTGGTTGGAACGTCACGATGAACGGAGACGCCCATGACGGCCGCCGCCGACCCATGCTAGCTTCCCGCCATGGCAACGTTAGAGCAGCAGATCAAGGAAAAGCTCGTCGAGACCCTCGGCCTCAAGATTACCGCCGAGGCGATCGGCGATGGCACGCCGCTTTTCGCCGACGGACTCGGTCTCGATTCGGTCGATCTCTTGGAGATCGCGGCCATGCTCTCCACGTACTTCGGTACCGAAATCACCACTGCGGATAGCGGGCGCTACAAGGAAATCTTCGCCAACGTGCACTCCCTCGCCGATTTCGTGCGCGAACGCCAGGCTGCCAACGCATGAACGGACGGCCGCGGGTTGTCGTCACCGGCATGGGCATCGTGTCCGCCGCCGGCTGGACGCTTGACGAAACATGGCAGGCCATCGCCACTGGACAGAGCGGTCTGCGCACGCTCTCCCTCTTCGAATCCCCACGTTGCGGCAAGCTGCCGGTCGGCGAGGTGGTCGGCGATCCGCAAACACGCAGTAGCCTTGCTTCAGGCTCGCGCAGCGACCACCTCGCCATGTGGGCGGCGCGACAGGCCTACGAGGACGCCAAGTTCGGCACCCCTTCCTTCGCCTCCGATCGTGGCGCGGTCGTCATGGGCGCCCTTACCGGCGGCATGATGTTCACCGAGGAGTTTCTCACCCGGCTCCACGTCGAGAAGCGCGCGGACGGCCAGCATCTCGACGACCGCGCATGCTGTAACTCCGCGGATCGCATCGCCGAGGCATTCGGGCTGGGTGGTTTTCGCACCACCGTTTCCAACGCCTGCGCCTCGGGCGGTGCCGCGCTCGGCCTCGGTTGTGACCTCATCGAGGCGGGCGAAGCGGACGTGGCGTTCGCCGGCGGCGTCGATTCGCTCAACCGGGTGGTGCTCAACGGCTTCAACTCGCTCATGCTCGTTTCACCCGATGGCTGCCGTCCCTTCGATGCCGAGCGCAAGGGCATGTCGGTGGGCGAGGGGGCGGGCGTGCTCGTTCTCGAATCCGAGCGGCACGCGCTGGCTCGCGGGGCGCGCGTGCGCGCCTGGCTGGCCGGACGCGGGAATACCTGCGACGCGCACCATGTTTCGGCGCCCCAGCCGGAGGGGCGGGGACTTCACCAAGCCATGCGGCTCGCGCTCGCGGATGCGGACCTTGCGCCTGCCGCGGTCGACTACATCAACGCGCACGGCACGGGCACGGCCGACAACGATCTGGTCGAAGCCAAGGCGATTGCCGCCCTGTTCGGCGAAGCGTCGCCCGCGGTGTCCTCGACCAAGCGTTTCTTCGGCCACACCCTCGCCGCGGCCGGCGCTATCGAGGCCATCGTTTCGGTGTTGGCGTTGGAGAAGCAGGCCATTCCACCGAACCTCGGGCTGCGTACCGTCGATCCCAAGATTGCCCTCGCGCCTATCACCGAGTACCGGTCAGCCAAGCTTGATGTGGCCATGAGCACCTCACTCGGATTCGGCGGCAACAACAGCGCCGTGCTGTTTCGCCGGCCAGGGACGTGGGAGGCGGCGACGTGACCTTCTCGGGTTATGCCGCGGACATCGTCGCGGCTGGTGTCGTGCGTCCCGGCTCCGTGCCGGTCACGCGCCCAGCTCCCGTTGGCGTGGCACAGGAGCCCTGGTCGGCCTATCGCCTCGACGCCGCCACTTTGCAGAGCCTTTCCCCTCCCGAGCGCATCAAGCGCATGGGGCGCGGTCAAGAGATGGCCATCGGTGCCGTCCAGCGCGCCATCGATTCCTGTGCCGGTCGCACGGATCCACCCGCGCGCGGCAGTGGCACGGCGGTGTCGGTCGGTACGGCCTGGGCCGAGGAGGGCGACGAGATCACCTTCCTGGAGAATCTCATCAAGCTCGGCGAGAAAGCCGCCAAGCCAGCCTACTTCGTCAACTCGGTGAAGAACGCGCTGGCCTCGCAGCTCGCCCTGACCTTTGGTTTCCAGGGCGAAAACCAGACTTTCGCGCACGATGCGCTCTCGTTCGAGTCGGCGTTGTGGCAAGGGGCGCATCTCTTGCGCGCTGGTCGTGCTCGGCATGCGATCGTCTGCGGCGTCGAGGCGCTGGTCGAGTTTCAAGAAATCCACGGACATTTGCTCGGCTGGTACGGCACGGACCCGACGCCGCTCGCGCCACTTGCCGCCAAGAAGCGTGCGGCGGGACAGGGCACGCTGCCCGGCGAGGGTGCGGCGGCTTTTGTCCTGACTGCACCTGGAATAGTTGCTTCGCCGCTGGCGCGACTTGCCTTCGTGCGGGCACGCGGGCCCTTGCAGCGGGCGCCAGTGCTTTCGCCCAAGGCCGAACTCGCATTTGTCGAGAAGGTCTTGCGCGACTCTGATGTGAGTCTCGACGGCGTCGGGCTGGTGCTCTTGGGCGCCAACGGCGATTCGGCTCTCGACGGGATCTACGCCGAGGTCGCCCGCGGATTACGTGCGAAGTCTCCAGGTTTGTCGATTGGCGTGTATCGCCACATCATCGGCGACTTCGCCACGGCGAGCGCGCTGGGATTCGAACTTGCGGTGCGCGTCGTGGCTGGCCGGAGCGTGCCGAACGAGGTGCGCGTCGTCGACGGCGGGCCTGGGTCGTTCGAGCGAGTGCTCCTTTACCATGTGACGAGCGCTGGTACTCACAGCGCCATCATCGTGTCGGCATGAGGCCAGCGCCGTTCGTCGCCCGCTGGCGGATGGAGCCCACGGCGGCAGGGATCATCGAGGCGCGGCTTCGCCTCGACGACGAAAGTCTGTTCGCGGGCCACTATCCCGGCGCGCCCATTCTGCCGGGCAGCTTTCTCATCGAGGCGCTCTTTCAAGCCGCGCGGACCGCGCTCGGCGACGTCGATCTCGAAGAAATCGTCGTGAGCCGGTTTCACTCGCCACTTTTTCCAGGCGACGAGGTGATGGCGCGTTTTGCGCTGAAGGCGGCTGGCGAGGGCTGGACGCTGGTCGAGGTGACCGCGAGCGGACGCGCGAAGGCAGCGGAGTTCACCATGTTGGTCGCGCCGTCGGGTGCGAATGTGCGGGCTGCGGCCAATGCAGCGGCGTTGCCACCGGCTGGCTCTTTCGTTCGCGAGATAGATGCGGAGTTCATTTTGCAAATGCTGCCGCATCGAATTCCGGCCTTGCTCGTCGACAGCGCGTGGGTTTTCGATTTGCCGGGCGGCGGGTCCGCGCTCATCGCTCGCAAGGCCATCACCACCGACGAGCCTTGCTTTGCCGGCGCGAAGCAAACCGGAAGTTACCCCAGCCTTCTCATCGTCGAATCCTTTTGTCAGGCGTGCGGTCTGCTGCGAGCCGCGACAGGGCTGGCCGGCGAGGCGCGCGACGTGACCAAGGTGCCGGTGGTGGCCAAGTTGGCTGGGCTGCGCTTTTTCGGCGACGCCGCGCCCGGCGATCTCGTCGAGCATCATGTCGAACTGGTCGTGCGTACTAGCGACGGGGCCGTGTTCAAAGGTCAATCCGTGGTTGCGGGACGCGTCGTCCTGAAGGCAGCGCGCGTGGTTGCCGCGATGGCGCCGGTCCCGTAGCGGTCTGGCCGCTCTTTCCGTGCTACTTGCCGTGCCACTCGCCGGGCCACTCGCCAGGATTGACTCGCGCTTGGCGGGCACGTAGCGTCCCGTCCACGCATGAAGACGAGCTTGCACTCCGCGAAGACTGGGAGGTTCCTCATCGAGGCCCTCGTACAGGAAATCGGCGATGATTTGCTCGTCTCGATGTGGGGAGGCACGCGTCCGCACATCGGGGCGGTTGGAATCGCCGTGCCGCGCCCGAGTCTGGAGGACGCGCGCCGCTCGAGCGCGACCTCCTCGAATTTCACTTTCACTGGCCACAAGGAAGATCGCCTGGTGAAGGAGGCTTCCGAGTTGATGGCCGCGCGCCTCGGCAGGAATGTCGTCGTAACGGCGGGGATCCACTGGGACGCGCTCGTAGCAAAAGACTTGGTGACCGTGCAGAATCTCGCCGGGCAATTGGCGCGCGAGATATGCGGCAGTATCGTGAGGCGATCGAAGCCAGCTAGGAGCAGGAAATGAAGGAAACCATGGGGACACGTGACATTCGCGACTATGTGGAGATGCTCGACCGTCGTGGCGATCTCATCCGGGTGACCGAACCGGTCAACCCGCTCGACGAGATGGGTGCGTTCATCGCACGGGCCGATATGACCGGCAACAGCAAGGCCATCCTCTTCGAAAAGGCCGTGGGTTCGGAATACCCCGTGCTGGCCAACACCGTGGGAACCTCGCACCGGCGCATCGCCGAGTGTTTCGGCGTGTCCTTCGAGCGAGCCGTTCCCGAAGTGGCCGAGAAGATGGGCAAGATTCTCGCCTCTGGCGGCATCGCGCCCGTCATGGTCGACCCAGCCAAGGCGCCGTGCCGGGAAGTCGTGCTCAAGGGGCAGGACGCGGACCTGACCCGGTTGCCCATCTTGCGGCTCAATCCCGAGGATGGCCGCGGCAGCCAGTCGACCGAAGGGAGATTCATCACCAGCCTCGCGGTTTCGCAGCCCGCACCTGGTGCTCACAACCTGTCCTACCACCGCGCCGAGGTGCAGGGCGCGCGCAAGGCCGCGACCTGGGTCTTTCGCATGACCGGCGACGCCCGGTCGATGGAAGAGCACTGGGGAGCCAAGATGGTTGACAAGCAGCCGGTCAAGCGACCCGATGCCAAGCCGTTTCCGGTGGCGTTTGTCTTTGGCGTGACACCGGAGTTTCTCCTCACGGGTGCCAACCCGGCCATGCCTTTCAAGGGCAACGATTATGCCTTTATCGGCGGTCTCATGGGCCGCCCGGTGGAACTCGTGAAATGCGAAACCGTGGACGTGGCAGTGCCGGCCAACGCCGAGATCGTGGTCGAGGGCGTGATGAAGCCCTTCGACTTCGGCGAGCAGGGGCGCTTCGCTTCGTTCAACGGTTTCTACGACGAGCCACGCAAGCGTCCCATGTTCGAAGTCACCGCGATCACGATGCGCAAGAATCCCACCTTCCAGCATGTGCACATCGGTCTGCCCCTCAACGAGTGCAACAATATGGCCTCGTTCTTCCGCTCGGTGCGCGTGTTCCGCGACGTGCAGATGATCATGCCGAACGTGGTCGACGTTTTTGTGGCCCCCGAGGCCGGCTGCGGTTTTACGGTGCACATGTCGATCAAGAAGGGGCGCGTGGGCGAACCGCGCATGGCCATGCTGCGCGCCTACACGGCGCTGACCGGCTTCGCCAAGCACGTTTTCGTGTACGACCACGACATCGACATCCGCAACCCCATCGAGCGCGACTGGGCGCTTGCCCATCGATTCATTCCCGATCGCGACCTCGTCATCATTCCCAACGTTGTCGGCATGGTCATCGAGCCGCTGGCGCAGGGAAAGATGGGCGCGCCCTCGCTGCTCGGCGTTCACGATGGGCACCCGGAATTGCCGCTCAACGTGCGCTCGTTCATGGGCGTGGACTGCACCATCCCGCTCGGGCTCAAGGTCATGGACCGCGTGGTCCGCAAACCGGAGCTCGAGGCCAGGGTCGACAAGCTCTGGGCCGCCGTCGCCAAGACATGACCCAGGATCTGCGGCGCTGGCTCGCGGAAACCTCCGCGGCGGGAGAAGTCGTCACCTGCCGCGGCGTCGATTGGCAAGTCGAGATCGGCGCGCTTACGGATTTGGCGGCAAGGCAGCCGGATGGGCCAGCCCTGCTCTTCGACGAGATACCGGGCTACCCCAAGGGATGGCGCGTGCTCACCAACACGCTGGGAACGCCGGCGCGCGTGGCCCGGGCAGCGAACCTCGCTGGCGGTTCGACGCTTGCCGTGGTGACAGCATGGAAGCGGCGCTACGGCGAAGTGAAGCTGGTGCCGCCGATCGAAGCGAAGACCGGTCCGGTTTTCGAGCACACCATGGCTGGCGACGATGTGGATCTGCTTCGCTTTCCCGCGCCGCAGTGGCGTAGCGCGGACGGGGGACGCTACATCGGGACAGCGCCGTTGCTGGTGACGCGCGATCCAGAGAGTGGTTCGGTGAATGTCGCAGTCGCGCGGGTGATGATTCATGACCGCCAGCACGTGTTCTACCGGGTCTCGTCGGGAAAGGACTCTCGCCGTCACTTCGCCGCGGCCGAGAAGACGGGCAAGCCCATGCCCATCGCCATCTCGCTCGGTCACGACCCGTCGTTGCTCATCGTGGGCGGGCTCAACGTGCCTTACGGAACTTGCGAATACGACGTGTGGGGAGGGCTGAGCGGAGCGCCGCTTGAAACCGTTGCCACGCCTTTAAATGGCTTGCCGGTGCCCGCGCACGCCGAGATCGTCCTCGAGGGCGAAGTGCTGCTCGACCGCACCGGTCCGGAGGGGCCGTTTGGCGAATGGAGCGGGTACTTGAGCCGTGAAGTGCGGCAGGAGCCGCTAGTCCGCGTGCGTGCCATCTACCATCGCGAGGAGCCGATTCTTCTCGGCGTGGGGACTGGCCGCCCGCCGTCCGAGCTGACCACATTCTGGTCGGTCTTCCGATCTGCGCAACTATGGGATCAGCTCGAAAAGGCCGGAATCGGTCCAATTCACGGTGTGTGGTGCCATCCCGCGGCGGGAACGCGCACGTTCATCGTCGTGGCGCTCGAACAGCGCCACCCCGGACACGCGCGTCAGGCATTGATGGCCGCGGCATCGCTGCCCGCGGGCGCGTACATGGGGCGCTACTTTATCGCCGTGGATGCCGACATCGACCCAACGAACATCGACGACGTCCTGTGGGCCGTCGGCACGCGGTCGGATCCAGAGCGCGACGCCGATCTCGTCAAGGGCGCGTGGGGCGGGCCGCTCGACCCCGCGCTTGGCAACGACACCGGCGGGCTGAATTCGCGCTTGCTCATCGATGCGTGCAAACCCTGGAGCGCGCGCACCGGGACCTTTCGCGTGGCGGAGCATTCGGCGAGCGAGAAGGCGC
>Ga0224559_1001629_pt1 | contig 12186 bp, 10 predicted proteins | sample 714S33034metaG_FD_180676 | JGI IMG/M metagenome (GOLD analysis project Ga0224559, IMG submission 180676) | Peat soil microbial communities from Stordalen Mire, Sweden - 717 S3 30-34 | ecosystem: Environmental > Terrestrial > Soil > Wetlands > Peat | place: Sweden: Norrbotten County, Stordalen... | reverse complement strand
AAACGATTTCAGTGAAAAAACTGAAACAAATGTAATTGAATTCATTCCAAGATCCACAACAGTTACAATGTGCGAACTTGATGGTGTAACAACCATTGAGGGGGCTCCTGATTCTCAACAGGCCGAATTATATAGACAACTGGCAAGAAATGTAATAGCAAACAAAGAAGCTTATATTCCAAAACCATTTGAAGCACAGGACTTAGCAGACTGGGCATCATCATGGGTTAGCAACTTGATTAAAGAAGAAAAAATAGCACAAGAAGGGATACAAAGCAATGGTGGTGGTGTATAAAAGAAATAATTTTATTTAGGAGATTATTATATCAGATATTAATCATTTAAACACTATAATGGTGTTTAAATATTTATTTTTAAAATTATTTAAAGTTGGAAAAAGAAATATTTACAACATGGATGTTAAAAACATCAGTTTTTATGTTGCTTAAGGTTGTTAAACAAAAGTTTTATAAGTAACAAGTAGTTTATAACAATTGTTATATAACGATAGTTATATATATTTCAAAATGGTAAATTAGAATACAAGAAGGTGAAAAATATGGTTAAAATACCGGAATTAACAAGGGGAATAGCAAATGATATAACCGAAACTATAGGAAACACTCCAATAGTAAGGTTAAATAAATTGACAAAAGACTCAAAAGCAGATGTAGTTGTTAAATTGGAATCTTTCAATCCACTATCTAGTGTAAAAGACAGGATTGGTGTCGCTATGATAGAAGCAGGGGAAGAAGCCGGAGTAATCAATAAGGATACAATATTGATAGAACCTACAAGTGGAAATACGGGTATAGCATTGGCATTTGTTGCTGCAGCTCGAGGATACAAACTTATCCTTACTATGCCTGATACTATGTCAATTGAAAGAAGAAAATTGTTAGCATTATTAGGTGCCGAAATAGTTTTAACACCCGGAGCCAACGGAATGAAGGGTGCAGTTGCCAAAGCAGAAGAACTTGCAGCTGAAATACCAGGTGCAGTAATGCCTCAACAATTTAAAAATTTAGCCAATCCTAAAATACACAGGGAAACAACAGCACCAGAAATTTGGAGAGATACAGAAGGGAAAATAGACATACTTGTTTCAGGTACAGGAACTGGTGGTACTATTACTGGTGTTGGTCTTGCTCTTAAAGAACTTAAACCCGAACTTAAAGCCGTGGCAGTAGAACCTGTTACATCGCCAGTACTTTCAGGTGGTAGCCCAGGACCACATAAAATACAAGGTATTGGACCGGGTTTCATTCCTGATGTACTTCAAACAGAAGTTATAGATGAGATCATACAAGTATCAGATGAAGATTCTGCAAAAACTCTTCTAAGATTAGCAAGGGAAGAAGGAATACTTGCAGGTATATCATCAGGAGCAGCAACATACGCAGCACTCCAACTAGCTGAGAAGGAAGAAAACGCTGGAAAACTTATAGTAGTAATTTTACCAGATACCGGAGAGAGATATCTTAGTATGGATTGGGTCTTCGAGGATATATTCAAGACAGCAGCAGAATCCTCGGATTTTACTAATTAAATAATTAAATACTATAAGTAGTAAATTAAATGAATAAATACATTGAGGCAGTAATAATAAAGTAATATGCCTCTCATTTAATTTTATATATTTACAAAATGGTGATTGAATGTTTGAAAGAATAAAAGAAGACATACAAATGGTATTCTCAAGGGATCCAGCCGCTAGGAGTACTCTAGAAGTTGTTTTATGCTCCCCTGGACTTCATGCAATATGGATTCACAGATTAGCTAACTGGTTCTGGACACGCAATCACATATTTTGGGGACGTTTTATTTCAACAATTAACCGGTTTTTAACAGGTGTTGAAATACATCCCGGTGCCAAAATTGGCAAAAGAGTATTAATTGATCATGGAATGGGTGTTGTGGTTGGTGAAACAGCTGAAATTGGTGAAGATGTTTTAATTTATCAAGGAGTTGTATTAGGGGGAACAAGTCTTGAAAGAAAGAAACGTCATCCAACCATTGGAAACGGTGTAGTAATAGGTTCTGGAGCAAAGATAATAGGCAATATTAAAATTGGTGATTGCTGCAAGATCGGTGCTGGATCTGTAGTTTTAAAACCCGCACCACCAGGTTCTACTGTAGTTGGAATACCTGGAAGAATTGTTCAGGAAAAACGTAAATGTGCAATAGATTTAGATCATGGACAGTTACCAGATCCTGTTGCAGAAGTTATCAGACTTATATTACAACGTCAAGACGAACTAGAAAAGGAAATAAAAGACCTTGGAATAAGTACTGATATTGTGAAGATCAATGGTTTTCTATCTAAAAAATCAGAAATTGAAGAAATCTTCACAGAAGGGGCTGGAATTTAACCCTATTATGGTATTGTAATTGTATTAATTATAATGATAATCCTATTTTTTTTATAGAATGAATAATGTTATACTCATGAAAAATAATAATATGTCAATTGTTATATATGAGCTAAACAATATAATCAGTTAATTATTAAATTTTTATATAATTAAATTTTATTAAAACTTAAAAGAAATTTATTAAATTTGAAATAATGAATAATAATCAAATTCAAAGGAAAGTGTGATTAAAATGAGACCCCCATGTGAAATAGTAGTATGGTACGTTATTCCCAGTATAAGATCAGAGCTTGCTAAAGAGCTTTTAAATCTGGGCATGAAACAAAAGGAAATTTCAGAATTACTTGACATAACACAACCAGCAGTATCTCAATATATAAGTGATAAAAGAGGTCATGGAATAAAATTTAATGATGATGTGCAAGAGTTAATTAAAGAATTTGCAATGGATCTTAAGGAAGGAAAACTCAATCAGAGCGGTATAATTTCAAGAATATGTGATTTGTGTCGAAAAATTAAAACAGAAGATGTAGTATGTCAGCTGCACAAGGAAAAAGATAATATTCCGGTTAACTGCAATGCTTGTATGGGTTCACATGCAGATCATCATCATGCTGGACCATAGATACCCTTTTAAATGTATATCTGGAAAATTAAAATAATAAAATAAATACAGCTTTTTTTTATGAAATTAAATCCTAAAGAGTAATATGCAAATTTACGAAATACTTAACTAATTTTCATCAACTATTATTCTTGATGAAAAAAGTATAAGATTCTAATTAAAGGTTTAGCATTTAATTTAAAAATATTATCAAATAAAGGAATCGATTATGTGCGGGATAGCAGGCATTAAAACAACAGATAAGGACTATAATGTGGGCGATGACCTGTTGAAAATGTTAAATTCAATTAAACACCGAGGTCCTGATGGGTCTGGAATATTTGTTGATGGGAAAACTATTCATGATAATTTACAAAATTTAACAGCACTCGATGGTTCATTTGGAATGGGCCATAACCTACTTTCAATTGTTGGAACTGAAGTTTCACAGCCCATTGAAAATCATAACCTAGTTTTAGTGGCTAATGCTGAGATATACAACTTTAAACAAATCAAAAATTGTCTTGTTGATAAATATAATACTGATTCTGATTGTGAAGTAATTATAAGTATTGTAAAAAAATTTTATAACGGATCTCTCCTTAATGCCGTAAAAAATTCTTTAGACTATCTGGATGGGGACTATGCATTTGCTATTTACGATGGTAAGGACTGTGTAGTTGTAAGAGATCAACTAGGTGTTAAACCACTCTATTATGGTCATGATGAGTTAAGAGGGATAAATGCATATGCCTCTGAGAGAAAAGCACTATGGTCTATAGGATTAAAACATACAAACACACTACCACCAGACCATCTGTTGTACAACGGCATACCACTAAAGATTGAAAACAGACAGACCCCCAATTTAAAAATCTCTAAAAAATGTATAGATATCTATCCCAAAACCGCACTAATAGATTCAAGTATGATTGATGTTAAATCAGATAAGATCAATAAAAAGGTAATAATTAATTCCAAAGATAAATTAGAACTTAAAAATGAAATTAAAGAATTATTAATCGGCTCAGTCGAGAAAAGGATCAGAGGACTTTCTAGAGTTGGAATTATTTTTTCAGGTGGAGTAGACAGCACCACAATCGCCAAAATATCCGATGACTTAGGAGTAGATACAACTCTTTACACCGCAGGACATGAAACATCAAGCGATATAAATTTTGCTAAAAGAACAGCAGCTGATATGGGTTTACCATTGAAGATTAAAACGTTGAAAGTTAATGATGTAAAAATGTACACCGAACTTGTTTTAAATGCAATTGAAGAGTACAATATCATGAAATTAGGGGTGGGAATGCCATCATATGTAACATCGGAGATGGCACGTTCAGATGGTGTCAAGGTTGTGATGTCAGGTCAGGGTGCCGATGAGATCTTTGCTGGTTACCATCGTTACGTCCAGTTATATATTGATAATGGTGAGAAGTTACAGGAAGATCTTGTAGAAGATGTTAAAAACTTGTATCATGTTAATCTACAGCGTGACGACGCTGTTACAATGGCCAACAGTGTAGAATTGAGGGTTCCATACCTTGATCCAGAACTTGTTGAGATGGCCCTTAATGTTCCAATTAAATATAAATTGGATAATGGGAAGGAAAATCTTCGTAAATGTATCTTAAGGGAGATTGCATCGGATATTGGTGTGCCTTCTGAAATTGTGAGAAGGCCTAAAAAAGCTGCACAGTATGGTTCTGGTATACATAAGATACTTGTGAAGAAGGTTTTAAGGGATGAAAACTATAAAAATAAACTGAAAGCACTATACAAAATTTGAATCATATATTTATATCCTAATTATTAAAATGTTTAAATTATTAAATATAAATTCAAATTATAGATAATACAATATTAAAGTGATGATAATATACATTGTACTAGATTAATATTTATACTGAGGGTGATGTAATTTGAAGATAGAAAAAGAAGCAGAAAAAATATTGGAAAGCTTTTCAGAAGCTCTCAAGGACATCCCTGAACTTGAGGAAACCCACTATATGGTGGACAATGTTAACCTTTCACGTGGAGATGTTGCAGAAAAGAAAAATCCTGAAAAGATCTTAAGAAATGCCCATACTGATGAAAAGGGTAATATAATAGCTGATAAAGCAAAATGGGTCAGATAATATGAGATTAAATCTTGTATTGGAACTTTTAGATGTTCCTGGACAGCTTTTAGATGCTTTGGATCCAATTGGAAAACTTGGTGCGAACATAGTAGCAGTTATACATCAACGTGATGTAAAAACTGAACGAGGTACTATACCAGTCCATATAAGTATTGAAGGAGATAGAGAGACTCTTAAAAGAGTTTTAAAATCCATTGAAGAGATGGATATCCAAATTATAGAAGTTGATGGTGTTGTTAAGAAAGAAAAGATAACAACTATTCTCATTGGAAACATCGTTGATAAGGATCTTAAAGAAACCATAAAAGTTTTAAACAACATCAATGGTGTGAGGGTTGCTGATCTTAACCTTAAGATGTCGGACAATCCTGAAGAATCAGCTTCTAGAATTGTGATTGAAGCCGATTATGGAATAAAGAAAGAATTGATACGAAACATTAACGAATATGGAAAATCTAAGGGATTTCTAGTAATTAATGAAATTTAAAAAAATATTATATTATAAATGGTTAAATTTGTTTGTTTAATATTTTAAACTAGTTTAACCTGTTTTTAATTTGGAGGAAATTTTATGAAATTGTGTATCATCGGTTTTGGAGCAGTTGGAAAGGGAGTTTCAAAGGTTGTTTCGATGAAAAAAAAGATGCTCATTGAAAAATATGGTCTTGATATCAGCGTGGTAGCTGTAACCGACAGATCTGGTGCTGCAGTCAATCCAGATGGACTGGATATTGAATTGCTCATTGAAACCAAGGAAAAAACAGGTAAAATATCAGATTATCCTGAATATGGTATTTCGAACATACCAAGTGTCCAGGTGTTGGATGATATTGATTACGACTGTCTTATTGAAGTATCACCAACCAATATAGATGATGGTGAACCAGCCCGGACACACATGTTAAAAGCAATGCAAGATGGTAAGGATGTTGTAACTTCTAACAAAGGACCACTCTCCCTAAATTTTGGTGAACTTACAAGTGCAGCAGATTCCACAAATGCACAATTTAAATATGAAGCTTCAGTTGGAGGTGCAATGCCCATAATAAACTTTGCACATGAAACACTGGCTGGTAACAATATTACATCTGTACTTGGAATTTTAAATGGAACATGTAATTATATATTATCTAGAATGGCAAATGAAGGATCTCCTTATCTCCAGACATTAAATGAAGCTCAGGAATTAGGTATAGCTGAAACTGATCCTACCCAGGATGTGGAAGGTATTGATGCAGCTTGTAAAATAGTGATATTAGCTAATTCGGTTTTAAATATGGATGTAAGTTTAAAAGATGTAAAAGTTGTGGGCATATCTAAAATTACTCCAGAATCTATAGCACTTGCTAAAAAAGAAGGTTTGCTAATAAAACTCATTGGAGTGGCATCCCACGATAACCTAGAAGTATCTCCTAGACTCGTAAGAGAAGGTTCACCCTTTGCAGTTGATGGTACATTGAATGTTGCAACACTTAGAACAGATCTTGCAGACGATGTAACAGTTGTGGGTAAGGGAGCAGGATCAATTGAGACTGCATCTGCAATATTGAGTGATATCATAAGCATATGGAAAGCTCGAACATAGAAATCTGAGTTCAAGATGTTCTAAATATTAATTTTCCAATTATCCAAAAAAAGGTTATATTTAATACTATTTTTTTTAAGGAAAATTGGGTTTACAAAAATTTAACAGGATACAAAAAAAATGAAATATATTGTTGTTATTGGGGATGGTATGGCTGATCTTCCTCTCAAGGAATTAGATGGTGAAACACCACTTCAAAGGGCAGATATACCTAACATGGATATTATAGCATCGAAGGGTGTTAGCGGACTGCTTAAAACCGTACCAGATAATATGCAACCAGGTTCCGACGTTGCTAATCTTTCAATTATGGGTTATAATCCCCTAGAATATTACACAGGTAGGGGTCCATTGGAAGCTGCAAGTGTTGGTGCCAAAATGGATGAAGGTGATGTTGCATTTAGATGTAACTTTATAACAGAAGATTTTGGTATATTAAAAGATTTTAATGCTGGACACATCAGTACAATTGAAGCATCAGAACTTATAGAACGATTAAATCAAAAATTCTATAGGTATGGTAAGTTTTATTTAGGAACAAGCTACAGGCATCTATTTGTTTTAAAGAATGAAAAATATGCTTCATTAAAATCAACCCCTCCCCATGATGTTGTTGGAGAATTAATTAATGGAAATCTTTTAAAACCTGCTCAGGATAAAAATGCTGTTTTGTTAAATAATATAATGTATGAATCACAGAAGTTCCTTAAAAATCATCCCATAAACCTGCAAAGAATTTCTGAAGGGAAACAGCCAGCCAACATGATATGGTTGTGGGGACAGGGAGTCAAACCATCGATACCAAATTTTAAAGATAAATATGGATTGAAAGGTGCAACAATTACTGGTGTTGACCTTATCAAGGGATTAGGAATTTATATGGGACTTACAAATGTTCATGTTCCAGGTGCAACAGGATATTATGATACAGATTACTGTGGAAAGGCTAAACATGCACTTGAAATATTAGAAACTCATGATCTAGTTTTTATTCATGTAGAGGCTCCTGATGAAGCAGGCCATGCTGGTGATCTGGAGGAGAAGATGGTTGCAATCGAACGTATTGACCATAGAATTGTGGGTAAACTATTAGATGAACTTCCAAGTTTTAATGATTATTCACTAGCAATATTACCAGACCATCCCACACCTATTACTATAAAAACCCACACATCAGACCCGATACCATATGCGATGTGCTCATCAGTCAATTCATCTGATGATATTATGAAATATGATGAATATTCAGCAAGTAAAGGTTCAATGGGTTTAAAACCTGGTCATGAATTCATGAAAAATTTTATTCAATATTCCAGGCAATAATAATCTTATTATCCAGATTATAAACAGTGAATTCATTAAAAAAAACAATAATTTATTTTATTATTTAAATCAAATATATTTAGTAAATAGGTACTATGAATCAATGGAAATCATATTCATATTTTAATGAAAAATTTAAAATTATCATTAATGAAAAATTTTATCATTAAACGATTAACTGTCCCGGTATAGGGATATTAAATAATTTTTAAATTTATATGGAGGTTTTATAAATTTCAGATATTACACCATCTATTTTAGCTGGTAAACTCACAATAGTTGCATTAAAGGTTGTTGGGATGAATGCAACTGCATTACCTGGTAAAGTTGCACTCAGGATCAATCCTGAACTTTTAAGTACATTAAACTCAAGATGTAAAAAAAAGGTCATAATAACGGGTACTAATGGGAAAACCACCACCAATAATCTCATAAATCATATACTACACTCAGAATATGATGATGTACTGTCCAATCTTCGAGGTGCAAACATGCCCCAGGGAGTTGCAAGTGCATTTTTAAACGATACCAAAAATGAATATGATTGGGGTGTGTTTGAAGTTGATGAAGGATCATTTCCCAACGTTGTCAAATACATTAAACCCGACTACGTTGTAATTACCAATTTCTTCAGGGATCAGCTCGATAGATTTGGTGAGATAGAAAATACATCAAAAATTGTATATGAAGCATTAAAACCGCTTGAAACAACTCTAATTTTGAATGCTGACGATCCCATGGTTTCTAAATTTAAAGATTTAAATAAGAAAAATGTTTATTATGGAGTAGAAAAATCAAAATTCAGTACATTGGATCAGAGGGTGGTTGAATCACGTTTCTGCCCAGTATGTACCAACAGTCTTGATTATGAATATTTTAATTATGGACAGCTAGGAAAGTATTCATGCAATAAATGTGGATTTGAAAATCCAGAGTATGACTATAAAATAACTTCAATAAAATATTCTGAGGATGCATACCATTTTAAAATAGATAATTCTGGTAAGATACACGATGTGATCTTTAGATATGATGGAATTTACAATGCCTATAATTGTTGTGCAGCTATAGCATTTTCTATTGAAGCCGGTTTAGATATGGATAAGGTTACACAAAGAATCGAAAACTTCGAATATAAACTTGGAAGAATGGAAAATATTGAATTTAAAAATAAAATGGTCAAAATTGTTCTGGTTAAAAATCCAATAGGACTTTCAGAAGTACTTAAAAGCATATCCAATGACCAAAGAAGAAAATCTATTCTATTCATTCTTAACGATAACCCTGCCGATGGAACAGATGTTTCATGGATATGGGATGCTGATGTTGAAGTTATCCACAATATTAACAATCTAAAATCGATACACTGTGCTGGTATAAGGGCCCAAGATATTGCACTTAGGCTTAAGTATGCAGAATATATCGATAAAATTGTTGAAATAGATAATAATGTTGAAGATTCAATTAAAACTGTTCTAAGTGAAGATGTAGATATTGTTTACATACTACCAACTTACACAGCAGTATATCAGACCAGAGATATTATTATGGGCCATCTTAACCAGACAAGTGCCCGTATTCCAAGAATAAGAGAGATAATTAAATCTAAAATTGGTAACTAAGGAGAAAAATTTCAATGAAAATTAATATATTTCACATGTATCCCGACCTTCTGAATCTATACGGAGACATAGGTAATATTACCTCTCTTAAAAAGAGATGTGAATGGCGTGGAATTGAAGCTGAAATCGTTGATTTTTCACTTTCAAACGAAAGGGATGTAAACGATGCAGATATCTTTTTCATGGGCGGTGGATCAGACAGGGGACAGAGAATAGTTTACTCTCATTTTTTAAAGTATAAAAATAGTGTCAGCAATGCAATTGAAGATGGATCTGTTTTTCTTGCTATATGTGGTGGTTATCAGCTTTTAGGTGAGAGTTACATCGATGCTGATGGTAATAAAATTCCAGGTCTTGGAGTTTTTGATTACACAACTGAAAGCGAAGAGGGTCGGCTTATTGGAAATGTTGTTATCGAAAATAATTTGGGATTAAAACCAAAAACCATTGTGGGCTTTGAAAATCATGGAGGAAGAACCTATCATAGTTATGATGCATTGGGTTCTGTTATAGTTGGAAACGGCAACAATGGTAAAGATGGATTGGAAGGGATGATTTATAAAAATTGTATTGGTACATATCTACATGGACCTATTCTCCCGAAAAATCCACATTTATCGGATCATATTATTTTATCTGCACTTAAACGTAAATATGATATTAAAGAACTGGAAAAGCTTGATGATAATCGGGAGTATGCAGCCCATAATAATGTGCTTGACCTCTATGCAGGTGGAAGATCAACAGGAAAATGAGGGATACTGATTTTACATTTACAACAAATAGTCTTATATTAATTTCATATCAATATAGGATTAATAATCAATGAATTGGGATCGGATAATTATTAAATTTATATAAAAATTAAAGTTTTAAGTCCCCTATCCTAATTCAACAAATTACAAATATTATGTTGAATAAATTAGGATTTAATTTATAATCATATTACCGTTTAATAAAAGTTTTTTGAGGAGATGGTACTTCTGTCAAAATATATAGTAGTTACAGGTGGTGTCGTTAGTTCAATAGGTAAAGGAATTACAGCAGCATCTATTGGGAGGATTTTAAGGTCTTATGGTGTTGATGTTACGGCAATCAAGATCGATCCATATTTAAATTGGGATTCAGGGACATTAAACCCATATCAACATGGAGAAGTTTTTGTTACAGAGGATGGTATGGAAACTGACCTAGATCTAGGTCACTATGAACGTTTTCTCGATGTAAATTTATCAGGGGAATGTAACATAACCACAGGTAAAGTCTATTCTTCTGTTATAAACAAAGAGAGAAAAGGAAATTACCTTGGAGCATGTGTTCAAATAATTCCACATATCACCGATGAAATAAAGGCCATGGTAAGAAAAATGGCCAAAAAAACTCAGGCAGAAGTTGTCATGGTTGAGGTTGGAGGTACTGTAGGGGATATTGAGAGCCAACCATTTTTAGAGGCACTCAGGCAGTTACGTAACGAAGAAGGTCATGATAATGTCATGTTTGTTCATGTTACATATGTACCCTATCTCAGGGCTGCAGGAGAATTTAAAACCAAACCAACACAGCACAGTACAAAGGAATTAAGAAGTACCGGTATCACTCCCGATATGATAATATGTAGATCAGAACTTCCTATTGATACACATCTTAAGGATAAGATAGCTCATTTTTGTGATGTAGATAATAAAGCTGTTATTAACGCTCCAGATGTACATTCCATCTATGAAATTCCACTCATACTCAACAGCGAAAATGTTGGCGATCTCATACTTGATAGAATGAAGATTGAAGCCAGAAAACCAGACCTGTATGAATGGAGCCGAATTGTAGATTCACTTAAATTGGACGAGGCACGTATAAGTGTTGGAATAATTGGAAAGTATGTGGAACTTGAAGATGCTTATATAAGTATCAGGGAATCATTAAAGCATGCTGCAGCAGAATTAGGTGTTAAAGTTGAAATTGAATATATACGAGCCGAAGACACTATTAATAAAGGAAAGATAGACAATTTTGATGCTCTCCTGATTCCTGGAGGTTTTGGTGAGAGGGGTATATCAGGAAAATTAGATGCAGTAAAATATTCAATTGAAAAACAAATTCCATTATTTGGTATTTGTCTTGGAATGCAGTGTATGGTGGTAGAGTTTGCAAGAATGCATGGTTTTGAAGGTGCAAACAGTACCGAATTTGATGAAAACGCTAAACATCCAGTTATTGATATTATGCTTGAACAAAAAAAGATTAAAAATATGGGCGGAACAATGAGGCTGGGTTCATATCCATGCAAGGTTGAAGAGGGAAGCATAGCACATGAAGCATATAAAGAAACCAATGTTAATGAACGTCACAGGCATAGATATGAATTTAACAATGATTATCGAAAGATATTAGAAGAGAAGGGTTTAATAATTTCAGGTGCATCTCCAGACAACTTCCTAGTTGAAATTGTTGAACTACCGGATCATCCATGGTTTTTAGGCTGTCAGTTCCATCCTGAATTTAAATCACGCCCAAATAAGGCACATCCAAT
>Ga0224559_1001628_pt1 | contig 12187 bp, 14 predicted proteins | sample 714S33034metaG_FD_180676 | JGI IMG/M metagenome (GOLD analysis project Ga0224559, IMG submission 180676) | Peat soil microbial communities from Stordalen Mire, Sweden - 717 S3 30-34 | ecosystem: Environmental > Terrestrial > Soil > Wetlands > Peat | place: Sweden: Norrbotten County, Stordalen... | reverse complement strand
ATGTGCTTGGAGATCATGTTTGGCAGGCTGGAGCTCAAAAAGGGGTCGAAAAGTCGAGAATTGATTTATCTCATTACAGGCGAATATCTACCAAGGATCTCCAAGATATAGAGATTATTGCAAATAGATATGTTATGGGGAACTTTTCAGTCCATACTAAATGGATGAACAGAACCGATGCCGAAAAAAAATATGGTTTTAGACTTTATCAGGGAGGGATAGTTCCTGGTGCCAATATAAGAACTGTTAAAATAGATGATATAGATGTTCAAGCGTGTGCTGGAACTCATGTTAAACTAACAGGCGATATAGGAATGATCAAAATATCCAGAACAGAAAGGATTCAAGATGGTGTTGAAAGACTCGAGTTTTCAGCTGGAGAAGCAGCAATTAAAACTGTTCAAATTACTGATGACCAATTAAAAGAGAGTAGTATCGTCTTTAAGGTTACAGCTGAACAACTACCAAAAACATGTGATCGATTCTTTAATGAATGGAAATCTTTTAAAAATGAAATTGAAAGACTTAAAGATGAAATTGCAAGGTTGAAAGTGGGTGAGTTAACAGATCATGCAATAAAGATTGGAAATATGATGATATTATCCCAATTAGTGGAGGCCGACATGAATGAACTTGTGAAGATTGCAACCGATCTCACAGAAAATGAAAATTGCGTTGATGTAGTTATAGTAGGAAACCATGATGGCAATATAGTTGGGGCTTCCTCTAAGAAAGCAGAGGGTAGTGGAGTAAAAGTAAACGAGATCATCAAAGATTCTGCAAAAATACTTGGTGGAGGTGGTGGGGGTAGACCCAACCTTGCACAAGGTGCTGGTCCAAATTCCGCTAAAATAGAAGATGCATTGGAATTTGCATTGTCACAAGTTAAAGGTATAATAATTAATTAAAAAATTAATTAAATTTATTTAGTTGATACTGGAGAAAAATAAAATGGATATCCGTTCTATAGAAGAGATTAATGAAAAGATCCGAGGAGGGAACGCTACAGTACTCACAGCAGAAGAAGTATCAAGACTTGTTAATGAAGGTAACCCTCCTATAGCTGAAGATGTCGATGTAGTTACAACAGGAACTTGCGGGATAATGTCTGGTACAGCTGCAATACTTCATGTTCCGGTAGCAGAACCTGGAACATTTAAAAAGGCTAAAAAAATTTTTTTAAATGGTGTACCGGGATTTCCAGGTCCTTGTCCAAATGAATGGTTAGGATCAGTCGATATGATCATGTACGGAACAGCACACAGTGTCCATGATGATAACTATGGAGGAGGATTCTTATTCAAGGATCTTGTTGGCGGTCAGGAAATTGAAGTTGAAATGAAATCTACTGATGGAAATGTAATAAAATCTAAAACCAACATAAACGAAATTGGAACTGCTCAAATGATTGGAACTAGAATGGCCTTTAAAAACTATAACTCATTTACCAATCCTTCAGAAGAAATTGTTTCCTCCATATTCCATGCCATAGATATGGATGGTCCTTTCAATGGAATATCAATTTCTGGATGTGGTCAGCTTAACCCATTAGAAAACGATCCTCTAATGAAAACAATATGCTCAGGTGCGAAAGTTTTGTTAAACGGTAGTGAAGGCATTATAATAGGCCCGGGTACAAGAAGCAGCAGTGAGAAGCCAAATATGATGATAACAGCAGACATGAAAAAAATGGATGCGCATTATCTTGGAGGTTTCAAAACAGGTGCGGGTCCGGAGATATTTGACAGTGTTGCTGTCGCAATACCCATTTTAAATGAACATATTTTAAAACATACCTTCATACAAAATAGGGATATTAAACTACCAGTAGCAGATATTCGTGGAAGGCACAATATTTTAGGATTTACAAATTATGGAGAAGTATGGGAAGGTTCAGATGAAAGACCTATGTACCATCCAAAAAATTGTTTGGATTGTGAAAATTGCATAGTTCGTGAAAGATGCCCTACAAATGCTTACACAAACACTTTGAATACAAAAAGATGTTTTGGTTGTGGAATGTGCGCATACTCCTGTCCAAATAATGCATTTACAATGAACTCTGGAAGTGTAGTATTCAATATTGAGGATAAATCCATTGTTATGCCGATAATATGCCGTCAGTCAGATATAAAAAGAGCTCGTGAACTTACTGCCAATCTTAAAAAAAGGATAGAAAATGGAAATTTCATTTTAAATAGTTGTTTAGATTAATTCACAATTCTTTTGAGGTGGTGTTTTAATTCATTCTTTATTTATAATTTTTTTTGATCTTTGAGTGTTATAGTTTAATATTTGAAAAAATAGGAATTTGATGTAAAGCTCCTGAGAATAGTATAATACCTAGGACAAATCCAAATAGGAGAGCAACCACTAAAAATAGGATTATAGCCAAAAGTGCTGAAGAACCAGATCCTTGTGGCTGATATTCCTCTGGTATTTCATTGCCATGATACTGTTCATATTCATTAGTATGCTCAACACGTTGAAATGCCTCCTTTTGACCCATTTGATCTCTTTTATTGTGGGCAACCTGATTCTTTGAATTATCTTGATATTCACCTGCTTTATATTTCTCTTTAAGTGATTTTGAATATGGGACCATCAGTTCCATCCCACAATTGGGACAATACATTTCTCTATTCTTAATATTGGCGCCACAGTTTTTGCAAATCATTTGATCACTTTAAATTTAATATACCACTACAATATCATAATATTAGGCTTTAATTGCAAATAATATGATATTCCAGTTACCCATTACTAACGATTATATGTATATTAGATTATCATATCATAAAAACTTTTTATAAATAAAGAACATATTTCGGATTTTAGTTTAAATCCATTCTATTAATTCTTTGTATTGTTACAAACAACTAAAATCAACCTTTAAATTACTCCCATTGAATTATTAAAAATTAATAATTTTATTATGAAGTTATTGAAAAAAAAGGGGAATTTTTAATTTTTTAAAAAATCATATTATTATTCTAAGAAAAGGGGATTCTCCAGTCCCGGAATCAAATTCTATGCTTCTAAACTCATTGATCATGTCTTCAAATATTTTCCATAACGTATCATCTTCAGCGTAAACACAGAAAATATTTTCATCTTTCATAACAATCTTTTCAACACTTACATAATCCTTTTTAAGGTCACTATATATTTTTTGGCCCAGTTCTTCAGTAGATTTGTCCATTAGAATCATCCCTTTTGTAATAAATATTTCACCTATTTTCATTGATAGATAATGTCAAATGTTTTTGTATATATTCATTTGCTTCTTCTGTAGTTCTTGCAGAGAACTTATACCTTGTGTGTACCTTTACTATTTCATTGGATGCATCAATCACAAGCTCCTTGTTTGTCCAGCTATTCAAATTTTCCACTACAATTTCAAGACATCCTTTTTTGTAGCTTATCTGTCCTATAACATGAATAATCATATCTCTAACAGTTTTCACTTTCTCGTTTTGTAATTCTTTTAGTAAAGGTAAAACTTCTTCAGGATGTGTTCTTCCCATGAGTTCTATTCCATGAATTATTTCTCTACGAATATTTGGATCATCATCATGCAAATGTTTTTTTGCAAATTTAAAAGTAGGTATTGGATTTTTGAGCCCCATCTGCTTTAATGCACCTACCATTGCATTTCTAACTGAGTGATGTTTGTCTATTAAAGCTTTCTCAAATGGTGTAAAGACAATATCTGCATCTTTCTTTCCAATTTCTCCTAATGCATATACAGACGTTTGTCTAACTCTTTCGTTGTTATCCTCAAACATTACATCTAAAAGTCGTAATATTACATTTTCTAGATCATCGTGCTCAAAATATATTCCTCCAATTGCAAGATATGCATTTTTCTGATGTAAGTATCGTTGTCTGACGAAAAATTCCAAATGGTTTCAGGAATTATTATATCACTGTTATCAGTTATATTACCCGAATCTAAAATCGCTTGCAGTATCTTATCTTTGATTTCATTGACAAGTTTCTGTCTTTCAGTCTTTGATAGATCGTAAAATCCCATTTTTGAACTTTTATGTTTAATAATTAATAAGTTGATATTATGGTTTTTTTTGTTTATTACAAACATCGATTCAATGTCAAATTTACAAAACCTAATGTTTCAACGTACTAAACAACTTCATCGACCTCATCCATTGTGGGTAACCTAGAAATATCAGGGAGTTCTGATGCTTTGTAAACAGGTTTGTACTGCGACATTATATTCAAAACTACATCTAAACCCAAATTATTCGATATCCATTTAATAATTGGTTTTGAACAACATTCAACATGATTTGGAAGAACTAGGTGCCCGATGATCATACCACTGGATTTGTAGGCAATTTCATGATTTCTTCTTACAATCTTAGTGTAGTCAGAAATTCTAGAAAGATCTTTAGCACATTTATCATTTCCATATTTAAAATCTGTTATATGTACATTAACAATCCATCGAGTAATCTCATTGCAAGTTCGGAAAGGTATAAATTGCTATTCCAGATGACTGGTATATTCTCAGCAGAGTTTTTCATAGCTTGCATAATGTAATGTAAATTCGGTGTAGGTTCCCCCTCTAACAAAATTAACATTCATTGAAACTTGCTTACGTCTCAAGTCAATTATCAATCCAAGTCTAGCGGGATCTAAAATCATTCCATTATCTGGATTTTGACTAATAATCCAATTCTGGCAGTAAGTACATTTGAAATTACAACTAGAAAAAAAGATGGTATGGCTGGGTAGTAGAGGTTTTTCTTCACCCATATCTAAAATTCAGAAGCTATTACTGGTTTAGTTACTCGACATGGGCCAATTCTAGATCTACGATCGATTTTGCATTTTTCTCACATAAGACACATTTCTTTAATAAATTTTCTGCAATTTTAATTTAAAGATCCAAAAAAGAAAAATCATGACCAAACATTTTATTCCATGAGATTTCATTGTATATGGAATGTTGTTCTTCAGTTATTCTATGGTGTTCTCTTATCATGGCATCTGAATCCATTTGAGAATCCACAAAGATGGTTGAAGAAACTTTCATCCCTTATTGGTTTTTCATTGGAGGATATTTTAAAGTAATTTTGAAGGGCCAATCTAAGATTTCCTTTGTAATGACCTATCATATCTCTCGGTAACATTAACCAATTACCCTTAAATTTTCAACTAATATTCGAGGAAGTACAAATGGGCCTATCTTACGTTGTTCGGGTGTTGCTGCAGAAGCAACTCCCATGGCTTGGAATATGTTTCCTGAAAGCATTGCCTTTTTGATTGGATGTTTTAACTCCCCATTTTCAATTTTAAAAGCGTTCATTGCTTCCACCGAAAAATCTCCCGATATTGGATTTGCTGTGTGAGCTCCAAGAACGTCTGTGATCATTACACCATTATCAATTTCTGAAATCTCTTTTACATCATCAAAGTCCAGAATTAAATTGGACAAACCTACAGCAGGCACATCACCATAAGATGATCTCATCCCATTACCTGTGGGTTCTACCCCTCCTTTTTTAGCCGTGTAAATATCGTATAAAAAGTTTTTCAATGTACCTTTTTCAACTAATGGCGTTCTTTGACTAGATATACCTTCACCATCACTAGCTGCAGATTGCAGGCCATTTTCAAGTGTTCCATCATCATATATACTTAAAGAGCTAGATACAACTTTTTGACCCATTTTATCTGCAAAAACTGACCTTCCTCTCTGGACATTATCAGCATTAAGTGCACTGGAAAATGTGGCAATAAGTCCTGATGCAGCATGGTGATCTAAAATAACTGGAAAATCTGCAGTTTCAACAGGTAAGCCTTTTCTTGAATCTTTTGCAATTTTACATGCATTTTTTGCTATATCTACTGGATCAATATCTAAATATCTTGATGAATCAGATTCACTTGCCGTAGATACATTCTCACCATCATCCACATTAACTGATATGTAACCTGAAAAAATAGATGAAACATCTTGAGAAACTGCACCTTCAGAATTGGCTATTATAAACTTATTGTAGCCTGTTTGGAAACCACCAGATGTAGGTTCACACTTCTCATCTAAAACCGTTGCAAGCATGATCTTACCAAAACTAACCATTTCTTCTAATTCTAGATACTCAATTTTAGGGTCAAAAATTCCGGTTATATCAGGATATTTAGATTTAGGTGCAAATGCAAAATTTTTATCTACTTCATTAGATTTAGCATTAAAAATCGCACTTTTAACTGTATCTTCAAGTTTATCCAGGTTGGTTGTGTAAGAGAAACCCATCTTTCCATCAAGGATAACTCTTATTCCCACACCAAATGTGAATGCTTCCTTTGCAAAGTCAACTTTATCTTTCTTGATATCAACATTGACTCCTTCTTCCTTCTCAACATAAATTTCAGCTTGATCTGTATATTTAAGGGCAAGATCAAGGGTTTGGTTCGCTACATCATGCATCATATTTTACACCTCGAATGTCTAAAGATTCAACATAAGTTGAAGTAATATTAAATTTTAACGATGATCTTTTGGATAATACATATTTATTTATTAACACCAAAAACATATTTCTCAACCGCTTCTTTAACCCCGTTTCCATGAGGTTGATTAGTTACATAATCTGCTATATCCTTCAGTCCGGGGTCAGCATTTGAAACAGCAACTTTAACACCTACAGCCTGTAAAAATTCTATATCATTTTCACTATCTCCTATTGCTAAGATTTCACTGGGTTTAACATTAAGGTTTTCTGCAACTTTATTAACAGAAGATCCCTTATTTACAGATGGGTCGGTAATGTGTATTGCAAATTTGCTGTCATAAACCCTGACATCAAAGTCTTTAAGAATTTCTTTTATAGTCTGAACAGGAAATTTTCTGTTTATTGCTATTTCTGAAATTCTTAAATGGGAGTTTTGTACTTTTTCAATGGGTAATTCTGATTTAAGATGATTATATGCATCTAAACATACTTCAAAATTTCCAAGAACTTTCTTAGAGCCATTATATTCAATTACCCCTCCATTTTCAGCTACAATGCCTCCAGAAGTTCCCAAAAATATAGATAATGCATTCGTAAAACATAACACATTACCCGTTGTTATAATAACTGGAATTCCCGAGTCCTCAACACGATAAATAGTATCTATCGCACTGATACAACCTCTCCTACTTTTATCAGTAATTGTGCCGTCAATATCTAGGGCTAATGCCTTTATCATGTAGTCACCTTTCTTTAGTTTAATTGAAATCCAAATGTTTACATCGTTGGATCAAAGGACCCATATCTGAATGCTATATTACATGTTCCCTCTTTACTAACCATACACGCCCCTACAGGATTCATTGGATTACATTCCGTTTTGAAAAGTTTGCATTCTTCTGGTCTTGCCACTCCCCTAAGGATTGGACCACAAATGCACCCAGTTATAACAGGTTGAGATTCTCCGATTTCTATATCAAATTTTTCTCGTGCATTGAAATTTGAGAATTCCTTTTTAACTTCATACACAGACTCTGGTATTGTGGGAAATCCTCTCCATTCACGGCTGGTTATATAAAATACTTCATCGAGAAGTTCTTGTGCTTTTATATTCCCTTCTTCTCTAACAGCACGCTTGTACTCGTTTTGAACCTCAGCTTTACCATCTTTAAACTGTTTTAATACCATGTAAATTGATATTAACACGTCAAATGGATTAAATCCTGCAACAACTTGTGGAATCCCATATTTTTCAGAAAAGGGTTCGTATGGTTTGGTTCCTATTATGGTTGATACATGTCCCGGTTCAATTAAGGCATTGAGATTGACTTCTCCCGATTCTATAAGAAATTTAAGGGCTGGTGGTATGAGCCTATGGCTTGATAGAACTGAAAAATTTTCAGGCGGACCATTTACCAATTCAGCAGCAGTTGTGGGGGCCGTGGTTTCGAATCCCGCAGCCATAAAAACGACTTCGTTATCTGTTTTTTGTGCCATTTCAACTGCATTGTTCACCCCATAAACTATTCTAACATCAGCACCATCTGCCTTAGCATCTGCTAAAGATCCTGTAGTTCCAGGAACCCTCAACATATCACCAAATGTTGCAATAGTAACATCATTTTTTGCAAGATAGAGGCACTCATCAACCTCCCTTGAGGGCACACAACAGACGGGACATCCCGGTCCTGCAACAATTTCTACCTCTTTAGGTATGAGTGTCCTGATTCCATGCTGCATTATGGTATGTTCATGTGATCCACAAACATGCATTATCTTTACTGGTCTTGAGATTTTTTCTATTCTTTGTACAATTTCTTTAGATAAGTTTTTCATTGTGCCACCATGATAAGTTTTAATAATTGAAATTTAGATCGTTATTAGTACAATAATTCATTTACAATATTCTATTACCTTGATATAATCTATTGTAAAAACAGATAGATAAAAATAGGTGTAAATAAATTTAAATCTTGTTGTCATTTAAAGTAATTAAAAATTATCAAAACTAGGTGGATCAATGGATAAAATAAACATAGCTGTTCTAGGTTTAGGAACAGAAGGCAAACTTGCTGTTAAAAGTCTTCTGGATTATGGAAATCATATTTATGCTTCTGATCTTAATTATGATATTAATTTGTCCGAATTTGACAATGAAGATTTGGATATTGATCTTGGTTTACATGACATAGCAAAGATAGATTCAGCTGATGCAGTAGTACTAAGCCCTGGTTTATGGCACACAAATATTGCAAAAAACATAATGAAGAAGAATAAACTTCTTTCTGATGTTATTACAGCCCATAAATCAATTTTTACAATTGCTGTTACTGGAACTAATGGAAAGACAACCACATGTTACATGCTGAACGATATACTTGAAAAATCGGGCTTAAATACTCTTTTAGGGGGAAATGCTGGGGGAGGTTTTGATGGATATACCAAACTGATACTTGAAGCATCAGAAAATCAGTATGATGTTATGATAGTTGAAGTTTGTGACATGACCCTTGATTATGCATCCTACGTCTTCAACATTGACATGGTGATAGTTACCAATATTGGATATGATCATATGGGTTACCATGTATCATTAGAAAATTACAAAAAATCTGTTTGTAAGTTTTTAAAGGGAAAAAAACAAGCTATTTTAAATGGTAAAGATTCTTTACTCATAAAATGTGTTAATTGTGCAGATGAAACATTTTTATTCGATTTAAACCATCGAAAATTGAAATTATTTGGAGAATTCAATCAAGAAAATGCTTCAGGGGCTTTTAAAGCTGCTGAACTTTTAGGAATATCTCCCAAAGTAATAAATAACGTTTTGAGTAATTTCCACAATGTTAAGGGTAGAACTATATCTATCAATTTCATCAACTCTAGGATCATAATTGGAAAAACAGACAATTCTAATGCGGCTGCTGCAGTGTTTAGTGAAGCCAAAATGGAGGTCATAATAATTGGAACACCTCGAAAAGGTGAAAAACATAGGTATAGTATCTTAAAAGAAGTCAAAAATGCGAAACCAGATCTTGTTGTATTATTTCCAGGATTAGATAATACCACTGACGAGGCAAAAGAAATTTTAAAAAATGAAGGGTATAATGGTAAAATTTGCATACTAGATGAAGTTTCACAAGTGGTTGAATTGACATTAAAATGTACCAAAAAATATAAAAGCATATTCATAGGCGGAAATGGTCAAAAAAAAATTATATCCCTCCAAAATACCTTAAATGAGATTTCAAAAAGTATTAATAATTATTAGTTAATATCATATTATTATACACATTTTCACTTTCTAACTACAATTCATAAACAAAATCATATACTATAAATAGTTTTCAACACAAACACTTAATTCAATAAAAGTATTTGGGAATGGTTTAGGAGAGGTAATATGATAAGTGATAGGAGGGGTTTTTTCTGGGGAATTATTTAAAAAATCCTGGAATTATAATATTAATATTGGTTATACTAGCTGTAGGAATGTTTTCTCTTGCAAAGAATGTAGATGCTTATGTTCCTGCTCAAAGTCCTACAGAGATTTCATCGTTTAATGTAGGAGATACAGTTTACAGTGGTGATCTTGTTGTTAGTAGTAGCAAAATTCGTAAGGTTCCACTTATTTACCATCCAGAATATTTAATTGAAGATTTAAAAAATAATCAATATAATGATTTTATCACTGCAATTGCAACTGGATCTGTACAAACTCCGATAAATGCCATCACTGGAGGCGACATATCCAATACTGGTTATGCAATAGGATTCAATGGCCCGGGCATGGTTGTGGTAAAAAATGGAAAACTTGATGTAAATCCTCCGGGAACCTTCATTTGGGGTTTAAAAACACCTTATACCACTGCAGTTAAAACAGCAAATGGAATAAATATTGTAACACAAAATAAAACAGTTAAAAGTGTTTCAGTTGCAGATATAAGTAACAGTACAGTGCCATCCAGCTACATTACAGATTCAGCACTTAAACAGTGGTACAACGATTCTGAAATAGGTGATTCAATCACTCTGGATTATTCTTTAACTTCGTTCAATGATGGCCGAAATATTATAACTCCAAACCAGATTAAAACAGAACTGGATAACGATACTATTGAATATATGTCAGAATATCCTTCGGGAGCACCTGTCATGATCTACAACGCAGCTACTAATCAAAAAGTTGTAGGTACTGGTAACAGTGTACTTGGGTACTATGCACAGTACAATAATGTACTGCGTGAAGAAAATGCAAAGACATTTGTTCAAGGATGGAACAATACAATTATCCCACCACACACATGGGCAACAGGGAAGGATGATGTAACATTTACTGGTGTTTATGATGCATCAGTAGGAGGGTATCCATCACATGGTGCTTGTCCTCCTGGAAGAGCATTAAGAGCTGCTGTTATGGAAGCAGGTTGCCCTCTACCCTCAGGCATGAGCAGTGGATTTTTATCGGTAACACTCAGTGTTAATCCATCTTCAGGGATAAAAGTGTATAATCCAACAGATTATCCTTTAAAGATTGTTATATGGACTGTGGGTAGTGGTACAACTATGCAAATATTTGCAAAAGTCATACAGTACACACCTTAATTCTTTTATTTTTTTTATTTATTTTTGTAAGTATATTCAACAATTTCATCACGTTTTAATAGTAATTCCCAATATATTTATGAATGGTGATTATATGGTTTCAGCAGTTATAACCGCAGCAGGAAAAAATAGAAGAATGAGAGAAGACTTATTATCTAAAGGTATGAAATTAGAACACAAACTGCTAATGGATCTCAAAGGTAAACCAGTAATAATACATACTATAGAAAATGTTCTTGAATCCGGAGTTAAGAGTTGTGTAGTGGTGCTTGGCCATTATAGTGATGAAATAAATGCTGTTTTAAAAGATTTTTCAGATAAGAAAGTAAAGATAATTAAAAACGATGATGTTGATTCTGAATTATCAGAAACCCTCCTCAATGGAGTCAAAAATATTGAATCTGGTTTGTGTCTTTGTGTAGCTGCAGATCAACCCACTGTTACCTATAACACTATGACGAAATTAATAGAAAATGCAATTAAATATGGAAATCCCGAGAATATAGTATCAATATTGGCAAGAAAAGAAAGTGGATTTCTAGAATCTACGGAAGGTCTTGGAATGCCATTCGTATGTCATTCAAAACTTCTTTTAAACTATCTACCTGAGCATCAAGATAATTTAAATCCAGTATTAATGGAGATGAAATCTAACAATGTAGTTTTATATGGAACCCCTGCGCTTAACGATCTTGAGCTCGTGAATATCAATAGATATAACGATTATTTATATGTTAAAGACAAGTTTTAACATATTTTTAAGAAGATTTTATAAATTAAAGTAGAATCCTATTTTATAGTAAAAAATAAAAATAAATTGGTGTAACTCAAATCAAAATTTCTTCTTTTCTACTTCTTCTTCCAAGAGATCTAGTCTTTCTTCAACTTCTTCAACCAATTTTCCGATTTTTCCAACCAATTGAAGGGTGTCAAATGTCCAATTTGCAACCAATTTGTTATTTATCTCTCCCTTTTCTATGCAACGGGTAATGATTTCTCCTAAACTTTTTACCTCATCAAGTACTTCAAAAACCTGTTTTTCTTCAGACATTAACTTTCACCTCAAGTTTTATTTACTATTATTTTGTTTTTCATTGATG
>Ga0224559_1001627_pt1 | contig 12192 bp, 15 predicted proteins | sample 714S33034metaG_FD_180676 | JGI IMG/M metagenome (GOLD analysis project Ga0224559, IMG submission 180676) | Peat soil microbial communities from Stordalen Mire, Sweden - 717 S3 30-34 | ecosystem: Environmental > Terrestrial > Soil > Wetlands > Peat | place: Sweden: Norrbotten County, Stordalen... | reverse complement strand
TCTTTTTGTCCCATAAACTTAGAACATTAAAATAAACTATTGGTAATATAATTTGCAACCTAGATTTATTGCTAATCAATCTAATATTCTTTAGAGCATATTAAAAAATTTATAAGAAAAAAATTATACTATAGGAATTCCAGATTATAATGGAATTAATGTATCTCCTTCAAAAAATAGATTAAAATATACAATCATTAGTCGATTTTATTTAAATTATCAAAAATATTATGGTGAAAAAAATGAATGGAAAGGTAATTTTCATAGGCGGTGGTCCTGGTGACCCTGAACTTCTCACATTAAAAGCTTATAATGTAATTAAAAAAGCAGATGTAATTATATACGCAGGTTCTCTCGTAAACAAAGATGTTCTAAACTGTTCCAGAAATGATTGTATCATTAAAAATAGTGCATCAATGAATCTAGACGAAATAGTGAATCTCATGGATGAAAGTGTTAAAGAGGGTAAACTTGTTGCACGAGTTCATACAGGTGATCCTGCAATATATGGTGCAATAGGTGAACAGATGGAATTATTAAAGGCAAAAAAGATTGATTTTGAAATAATACCCGGAGTTAGTTCATTTTTTGCGGCTGCTGCTTCACTTGAATGTGAATTAACACTTCCAGAGGTTTCTCAGACAGTTATAATTACTCGTCCTGAAGGGCGTACCCCCAAACCTTCCAAAGAGGCTATTTCAAAATTAGCAGAACATCAAGCTACAATGTGCATATTCTTAGGGGTGCAAATGATAGAAAATGTTGTTGAAGACCTACTTACACATTACAAAAAGGAAACTCCAGTAGCTGTGGTACAAAAGGCATCATGGCCAGATGAAAAGATAGTAAGGGGAACTTTGAATGATATCGTAAGTAAGGTTCATGCATCTGGAATTACAAAAACAGCTATGATCATTGTGGGAGATGTACTTGATAAAAAGGAAATTACACCGTCAAAACTATATGATAAAAACTTTACACACGAATACAGAAACAGTGAATAACTACTAATTTCCCTTTTTAATAAAATTAATAGTTTTAGACATATATTAATTATAGTATTTACATTACAACTGGTGTTCTTCATACAGACCAGATCGTTTCAATCACACACAATAAGAATTTCCAACCATATAAATAACGAAACGTCCCATAATTAGTAGGATTCTATTATTTTATCCTTTTTAATCATTCGTTCTTCCATTTTAAATCATATATTATTTTTTATATATATTTCCTCAAAATCCGATTAAACAACTCATAAATTATTGTAGGGATAAAAAATAGATAAAAAAAGGATTATATTGTGATTATTTCTATTTGCTAACAAATTTATTTGAATATGATTCTTCAAGATCCATTATTTCATATTCAATCGAACAATAGTTCATTATATCATTATAGAAATCTTGAAACTGTTTTTCATTAGCATCTAGTAATTCATAATAATTAGGATTATAAAAATTTGGTGGATACTTAATTTTAAGATCTACTGATACGGATGGGGGAATTGCATTAACCCTTAAACCCATCTTAATTACACTATCATCGTTTGTATCATACCCAATAATTTCATTTGATATATCAAAACTAAGTTCATCTCGAGCATTATCTATAAAATGAATCATAAAAGTATTTTTAGCTATTATCTCTTTGCAGACAGTTTCTAACATGTTATCACACCATAAAGAAGTATTTCTATCTTTAAATAAAATGTATCAATCTCCCCTATCTAATAATTTCAAATTTACAATATTCTCAGCCTACTTTTATCCCCTTTTTGATATAAACCGGTAGGACACCGTTTTTATACATTATTGAATTTTGTATTAATATATTATTTGTTACTGTTTCTAGTAGAGTTTTTTTTGTTATAGTTTTTGTAGGATATAGTCCAGAAATATCTAATCCCATATTACTATCCATTCAGTTTTAAAAAATGAAGATGAATTTATAATTCATCTTCTTCATGGACATGAATATATGAATCTTTGTCTACACCGTGTATATCTAGATTTTTAAACCGGTATGCCTGTAGAAATGCAAAGGCAAATATCACGGTTACGAATCCAAATACAGCAGCTAACTGCCAATCCATAACTATCCCCTCAACATATTAATCTTAGAAAATCTCTAAGACAATCTATGGATTATAAATCCAGATATTCTATCCAAACGATCTATATTCCCACCTCTAAAAATCTTAGAAAATCTCTAAGCTCAACGTATTCAACCATTCGGAGGATCCTCCAATTAAACAATTTTGGTTTAGTGGTTATACATTTTTTTAACAAATTCCAATTAATTCAAATTTACATCATTTTTAGGAATATTATAACTCATTTTTTGTATGTTTTAGTATATTTGAAACTTTTCTTTGATTATATACCTATTAAAATTATTTATCCTATTGCACCCTATTACACTATTATTACATCTTAATAATATATAAAAACTTTGTTTAATTATTTAAGAAATATCAAATATGAGATTATATCTAAAAAAAAATATGGAAAAATAATAAAAATAAAGAATATTATGGTTCTGTTTTGAATTTAAATATGTATATTTCTGACAACACAAAAAAAATAAAAAAAGTTAATCAATAAAAAAAAATGTTTTTAAACCCAATTAAAAATATAAAAAAATTATTTATTTTTCAGAGAAGTTCTTCTCTAAGATCTATGGTATCTACCAGATCTGGTCCTGTTGATATTATTGTTACAGGAACTCCAGTTTCACCTTCAATTTCTGCAACAAAGTTTTTAACCTCTTGTGAAAGCTGTGAATAATCCTGTACACGTTCACATTTTGGAAATATCCTGTCTACACAAGTAAGAGCTATCTGTGTTGCTCCGTTAATCATACAGGATTCCCTTGCAAGATCCATATCAAAAGTACCTACTCTACGTCTACGTCCAGTAACCGTCCCATATTCTTCAATATCTAAAGCTTCAGCTTCGGTTTGAGTTATTTCTGTGCTGAATGGTCCTTCACCTACACGTGTAATATAAGATTTAAATACAACTATTACATCATCAACCCTTGTAGGGCCAATACCCACATCTGCTGCTGCAGTACTTGCCGTTGTATCCTTACTTGTTACAAATGGGTAGGTTCCATAGTACAATGATAATCCATATCCCTGAGTTCCCTCAATGAAAACATTTCTGTCTTCATCTAATGCTTCATTGATTTCTGTTGGAACATCGGTTGTGAATCCGTCCATCGAAGGCGTGTCACCTGCAAGTTTTGCCACCCTCATAACCCTATCTGCATTAGCTGGTCCACATCCACTACCTGTACTTCCTATTGTTTTTGAAAGGTAATCTGATGCCCTGTCTTGATCTTTATGTTTCTGTTCTATTATTGCTGACCTGTAATCTGCAAAAGTCCTTCCTTTAACATTATATTTGTTAAGGTAGTCAAGTTCATGGTGGAAAACTTCTGGATCCACGAGTACTCCAGCCCCAATAAGTAATTTTGCACCGGTATGCACAAACCCTGATGGGATCATTCTTAATCCATATTTCTCGCCATTAAATTCAACAGAGTGCCCTGCATTTGGTCCTACACCTGCTCTTGCTATGATATCTGGTTTATCGTTGAAACAGAGATAGGTTATACACTTACCTTTACCTTCGTCACCCCATCCTCCGCCAACTAATACGTTACATGTCATCTGAACTTCTCCTTAAAGCTAATTCTTAACCTCTTTTATATTGTGAACTATTCAATAAAAACCTATCCAAAAAATGGGGTTAGGTTTCCATATCAAGGTCCATAATATTATAATCCTAAAAAATCCAAAATATACCAAACATGATCATATATGATAATCTACTATTTAAATCATTTATTTCATATCACATGCCCAAAGGAAGTAAACAAACTTTAATAAACCAAGTGATTTACATTAAATAAAATTCTTAAAAAAAGCACAAGTTAAATAATAGCAATAAACGATTTTAAAAAAATTTGTAAGCATATTAAAAAAATTTAAGGATTTAATAAGTAATTCATTGAGTAAATTAATTGATTTAAATAGTAAAAAAATCTTATTCAAGGTTACTCTTTGTATTTTCCATATATTTCTTTAAAATCCTTTTTAAAATCTTCTGTTAAATGATAATATTCATCTTCTTTTCTAAAATTTATAGTAATTACTACTTCAATCTTTTTATAATTATTAGAAGATTTAAATTCTATTTCAATATCCTCACGGTCTTCATAATGTTTTTTAATTTTGCTTTCCAATGAATCATAGGTCTTCCCATTAAAATTTTCATCTTTATAATGTAATATAGATTTACGATCTAGGAATATACACTGATCATCGGATGTAGTCTTTGTAGTTGAAATATCTTCATCAAATTCTAACATAGTACCTCTCATAATAATTTCAATAATTTATCAATTCCAAGAGAACATCTATTTGTTGGATAGGTTAAATGTTTCCAAAAAAAGGGTATCAATAACAAGAAAATAAAAATTAAATTTTAAAAATTAAAAAATAAATTCTATTATATCTGCAAATTCAAGTTCAAATTTTGGTATTGTCAAGTTCTTAGGGGTTAAAGATTAGTGATTTTTAATTTTTTGTTAAGTTTTTTTTGGATCATTTTAAAAATTTGTTGAATGAATTTTTTTTACATCCATTGATTCTATTGGATAGTTCATAGCCAATTTATAACTAAATTCAGGTATTTAATCTCATCTCATTTACAGAGTCAGGTTGTGTTGAATTTCAATTTGAAATAAGATACATTTACAGGGATATTGTATTTAATATCAACAAAAGTTTATACATAACTTGCAAGTGTAAAATATAAATTAATATTATTATACTTTTTTTAAACGTTATAATAAAATTAGGATATTTATGAAAATTAAAAAAATGTTTTTAAAATTGTTATCTATTGTTAAAAACAGTTTATAGTTAAAACTCATTCAAAATAAGAATTTAGGTTTATATTAAACATATTTAATTACTTTCAGGTTGTTCTTTAGAGAATTGGTATGAATCTAAACTATGAACTGATATAATTTTATAATCCCATTCGGAACTTTTATCAAACTCTATTATAATTTTATCCTTTTTATAAATTATTTCAATGGATTTAACTCCATTTAAACCTTTTTCAAAAATTTCATTACCATTTCTTTTTATTAGTTCTAATCTTGTTGCAAAAGTCATATCAAACACCGTTTAAATCCATAATATTATAATATCATTCATTTGTTATATTTACTCTCTAAAAAAGATTAAATAAAGCAAAATTTAATCGTTTCAACTGTTAACCTCGATTGTATTGTTCACATATAGGAATAATATATACTTCTTTTATAATACCCAGTCCACTATAGGTATTAATCAAGTATAGAAGTAACATTTAGATAGTTATCTGAGTTTAATCACTCTTTTATTCTAATAGGATATATTTGATAATCTGAATCCTATTATTTAGTGATTAATATTCATAGCTTATATATTTTTGATAAATTAAATATATCCGATCAAGGCATAGAAAAATAAGTTTATTTACATACCTTCGAATGTAGAGTGAAAGATATCTACAGGATCATTATCAATTATGTTTTGAAAGTTGTTCCCATTTTTAATTGAATTTGTTTCAAGTAATTCAGGATTTAATATTTCTTTTCTTAACATTATGTCTGTTGAATCATTTCAGATAGCTTTGTAATTTATTAAATTTTATGAAATTCTATGGAAAATCGAGTTTATAGTTAAAATAAATCTTAATTGACCCATCTAATAAAATTTTTGATTTGAAAAAAAGAGAATCTGGAAAAAAAATGTATCATAAAAAGAATTCAACAATCCCAAAATATTAATCTTTAACTCATGGTTTGGGGGGCGAGTAAAATATAAAAAAGTTTTGGGAAAGTTGTGTCTTTTTTATGAACTTGATTTATAATGTATAGGTAACTGTTTTGGCTGGTTTATCATCACCGGATTTAACATATTTTAGGACGATTTTTGATCCTTTAACTCCGCTAAATACGAATGTTTCAATACCAGAACCACCCACTAATCTGGGAAAAATAGGTTTGAATGATTGTTTAACAAGTATTACTTCTGATTTATTGTAGTTAGCAACCCAATGGTATCCTGTTGAAGGATTAGCTATTAAATTAATTGTTTTTGTAGTAGGCACATGTATACCATCGTTGGGTGTAGCTGCGAAAGCTCCTGTAACCATTGCTAAGCAAATAAATGCAGTGAATATTCCTGCGAGTTTAATTTTCACAATTTTCACCTCCGAACAAATTTCTTCCACAATTATAATGTAAAAGTTATACTATATAAACGTTTTTATCATTTGTAAAAAAAGACCCTAATGAACTAAAAAAAATATAAAAAAAGGAATAAATTGTTAAAAGATTTTACTTATATTACTTCTTTAACAGCTAATTCAATATCTACTGCTTTAACAGTTGTTCTTTTAGCGTGTTTTGCAAGTAATAATGCTTGTCGAGATATATCTTCGCCAAGTTCTTCTAAAACTTTTCCTAAAGCTTCTTTTGCATCCTCACTAACTCTTTGTGCACCCGCATTTTTTATTATTCTCCCTATAGGAGCTATTGGTAGTTCACTCATAATTATCACCATATCAAGTAATAATCTTCATTTTATATAAATACATCGAATTATGATGGTTATTTATCCAAATTAACCTTATTTACAATCATTAAAATTTATATATAACCCCCTCAAGTGATCCACCCATGTTAAATAAAAAGATCTTCTAAATAAAAAAAATGGATACATCAATTAAAATTAGATCAACAATTAAAAGAAATGAATTTTACAATTAGCAATAGATGTTATAGAATCTGGTAAAGAAGGTTTAGATAGTTCAATACGTTTATTTGAAACCAAAAAAAACCCCCCCCCCATGAAATTGATAGTTTTACAGCATACCTTAATGAAATTTTGTTGTGTTAAATTAAAAAAATAGAATTCAATATTTTTACTATCACTATATAGAGCTACCTATCAGATTTAAGTATATCCATTAAACGAACTGTTTTTTATAATTATCATATTATGTTATGTTATTTACTTCTTAATACCTATAAATTCTAATATTTTTACTTATAAGATGATTTAAAGAAACAGATAAATGGTAGGTTATAATCTCCGAAATAAAATTTTATATTTTATGGTATAATTATCTCAAATGATGGATAATATTAGTATATGGGGTGATTATTTTTGAGTCAAATAAAACTCATATTAAAAAATTGGAAAAAATGTAAAAACATTTGAAATCATGCCTAAAAAAAACTAATATATTTCAAATAGTTTTTTGGAACAATCGAACCTTTAACTCCGCATCTCCATTAATTGTAGGTAATGGGTAACAACTGCATTGTTCTATTCATTGAAACTTTTAAGTTGATTAAAGGATGTTCCAACACATGTTTAAAATTTACTGGTATGAACTCTCTTTTTTCCCTTGTTATTTTAGAATATTGTAAATTATCATTAGTCATAGCATCTAAAAGTTTAGATCCATCGACTGCAAATCCTATGAATTCATTCATATCTTGATCCAACTGATCATTATTACCATCGCTTTAATAATTTTAAAAAGGTGTGATATCCTCTTTAATGGTTCACTGTTGATCATGAGAAGTTATATGTGCAAACTGTTCTAGCTCTTTATCAGATTGGGGTAATTTTTTTTATCTTCCGAAATGTTTATATATAATATTTATATATCATAATTAGATATATCTTAATATAATATAGTGGAGTGTATAATGATTCAAAATGATGGGCCTCCAGTGGAGGATAAAAAAAGAGAGCAACAAAATATCAGTCCAGAAAATGAATTTGATTGCGATGAAATATCAAAATATCTTAAAGAGTACGATATAAAGCTTTTAAGAAGTATGAAGGGATTTGGAAAGACAATGATTCTTTGGCTAATAAGTAAAGAAAGAAGCCATGGCTATGAACTCATGTCAAAGATCAATGAAATAAGTCCTTCTGATGGGGAAACTATTCGTGGTCCAAGTAAGATTTATCCAGTACTACACGATCTCGAAGAAGAAGGTTTAATTGAAGGTACTTGGGGATCACAAGGTAAAAGGAAAATAAAATATTACGAAATAACTGATGAGGGAATTCAAACACTCACTCGAATTAAAAAGGTTTTCAGATGTCACAAAACTCAAATTTTAGAGGAGTTTTGGAGAGATATGTTTTCCAAAAATGAAGAATAGGAGGTATCATTATGAAATATGCAATCGAAACCTTTGATCTTACAAAAAAATATGATGATTTTACAGCAGTCGATGCTTTGAACATGAAAATAGATAACAAAAGTATTTTTGGTTTTCTTGGTCCAAACGGTGCCGGAAAAACTACTACCATTAAAATGCTTACCTGTTTAGTACAAGCCACATCTGGAACCGCAAATGTGGCAGGATACGACATAGCAAATAATCCCAACGAAGTTCGAGAAAAAATTGGTATGGTTCCTCAACTAGTAAGTCTTTACAGTGATCTTACAGTCCGTGAAAATATCGATCTATGTGCAGACTTTTATGGTCTTCCAGAAGACTTGAAGGTCAGTCGTGCCGAAGAACTTATGGAACTTGTCGATATCAAATATGCTCAAAATAAGATAGTTAAACAACTTTCTGGAGGGATGAAACAAAAAGCATCCGTTGTAGCAAGTTTAATACATCAACCAGATATATTATTCCTTGATGAACCTACCATAGGTTTAGATCCAACAACCAAGAGAGTTTTATGGGATCTAGTGGAAGAGCTAAATTCTGAAGGACGTACTATAATTCTATGTTCCCATGATATGTATGAGGTAGAACTTCTCTGTGATGAGATAGGAATTATTAATGGCGGAATTCTTGCTGCATTTGATACGCCGAGAGGTCTTAAAGACACTATGATCAATGAACAGAAGAATAAAAAGTCATCCAAAAATTCTGATGTAATAGAAATTATGGACGAACTCCGAAAGGAAGGTAAAGTTGAAGATAGTACGGCTTATGATCAATTAAAAGAAAAAATTGAAAGAAAAAATAGGGATTTAAAAGAACTAAGTGTTATGATAAGCAATTTAGATGAAAGCATGTTAAACCATTTAAATAATGTTCCAGGCATTCATGAGATCGTTGAACACGACTCTGGAAGATTAGTTATGGATATTGACTCTTCAGATGAATCTGTGAGTTTAATAATTTCTGAGATAATCGGTCAGGGAGGAAATATAACCTCTATATCTACCAAAGACCCTTCATTGGAAGATGTATTCATGAGCGTTACAACGAAATATAAAAAAGAAGGTGTAGATGATGGTTGAGACTAAAAAGATTATGTGGATGATCAAAAAAGATCTTTTGGTATTATGGAGGCATAAGCCACGTTTAATATCCTTATTTTTGTTCCCTATAATCATGATCGTTCTTTTTGGTTATGGTATGGGTGGAACAATAAATAATATACCTGTTGTAGTGGTTGATCAAAGTCAGGGGCCTTTATCTGATGCCACACTTGCTGCTATAAAGGATAATACACTTTATAATGTTATGAATATTACTTCGGATCCAACTAAGGGATTACAAGAGGTTCAAAATGGTGAGGTTAAAGCGGCCATAATACTTCCAACTGATTATGATAATTTGACTACTACATCACCAAAGAGTATTGTAGTGGATGTTGATTCATCGGATCAAATGGCTGCGGGTGTAATTATTCCTGCAACTGAAGGCATATTTAATGTAATAAACCAACAAATAGCAGTGCAAAAACTTCAAACTAATTCAACTTCTGCTGTAGCTGTTTCAACTAATGAGGTAGCTGGAAGTTCTGGAAATCCATTCCAAAGCATACTAAACACCATCAATCTCCAAATAAATAGATTATATGGAAACATTTCCTACTTAGATTTCCTTGTCCCTGCAATCATAGGAATGACCGTCCTATTTGGATGTGTATTTGGTATGGGAGAAATTGTAGCAGGTGAAAGGGAAAGAGGAGAACTTGCCAGATTGTTCATGACACCTACAAGTGTTACAACAGTTTTAGGTGGTAAAATTATATCCAAATTAGTACAAGAAACTGGTCGAGGAATAATACTAATAATAGCGGCTATAGTTCTATTTGGAATTATAATAAATGGAAGCATAGTGTTAACCGTTCTTTTACTAATGCTAGGAGCTTTGTGTTTTATAGGATTTGGAATTATGATATCTGCAAGGGTTTCATCACAAGAAGATTTCATGCAAAGTGTGATGCCAATTACCATGCCAATGATGTTCGTATCAGGAGTTTTCTATCCTATCGAAACAATGCCATGGATATTCCAAAAAATTGCATACATCCTACCATTAACCTATGTGAACGATGCATTAAGGGCAGTAATGTTAAAAGGAGTAGGCATAGGAGGCATATGGATAGATGTAGTGGTACTTATAGGTTTCACGGCTTTATTCTTCGCTTTAGGAGTTACCCAATTTAACAGAGATATATAATTAGATGTTAAAGAACGTTAAAAATTCATAATTAGGTGATAAAATGGTTGAAAAAAAGAATATATTTATTGGATTCATTATAGCATGCTTTTTTATGAGTCCTTTAGCAATTGCACCAGCTTCTGCAACTGATTGGCCCATGTTTCAGCAAGACTTAAATCATTCAGCATATATGGATGAAGCATCAGATTTCAATCCAGATGCTTGGCTGTTCCAAACCAAAGGGATATTAACTTCCCCTGTAATTTCAGATAAAATACTATATTTCGGTTCATCAAGTGGGTTACTTAACGCCCTTAACTTGAATGATGGTTCAGAAGTATGGAATTATCAAGCTGGAGGAAATATTACAGGTTCTCCTGTTGTAGCCGGTAGTGATGTGTACGTTGGTTCCGGAGATAGTTACTTATACGCACTAGATAAGAAAACCGGAGATGAATTATGGAAATACAAAACAGGTAATGCTATTGAAAGTTCACCTGCAGTAAATAATGGAGTTATATATTTCGGATCCGATGATCAGAGATTATATGCATTAAATACAACTAATGGTACACTAGATTGGGAATTCCAAACCACAAATGCAATAAAATCATCACCAACAGTCTCCAATGGATCAGTTTTCTTTGGATCAGATGATGGAAACATATATAGTGTAAACATTACCAACGGTACACAAAATTGGGCTTTCAATACTGGAAATGCAGTAGAAACATCCCCAGCAATCAACAACACAACAATGTATATGGGGACAAATAACGGAAATTTCTATGCCCTAAATACCACAAATGGGGCTATTTTATGGACTTATAACTTTAATTCCACAATAAAATCATCAGCTGTACTTGATCCAAATGATAACACCGTATTTGTAGGATCGGACAATGGTAATTTTACTGCATTGGATATGAGAGATGGTACCTTAAAATGGTCAGTTAACACAGGAAATGTAGAATCAACAGCAGCCCTAATGGGGGACAATATAGTAGTAACCTCAACCACCGGAACAGTATATGTGTTAAATAAATACAGTGGTACCCAAGCATGGAGTTATATGCCTGGATACTATTTATTTAATTCACCATTAACATCACCTATTGTATATGGTGATGACATATTAGCCGGTGATAACAATGGTAATATGTATGCAATGGACTTCTCAAGAAAGGTAGGAGCACCATCAATGTATCTATATTACGTAGCTGCAATAATAATCGTAATATTTGCAGGCCTGATAGCTCTAAGAGTGCTGATGGGAAGAAGAAGAAAAAAGAGAATAAATAATAAATAATTCCTTTTTTCATTTTTTTTTACTAAAATAGATTATTTGGAGGGATAAAAAGAATGTTAGAATATGTTGAGTATAAAATTTCTAAATTTCATAAGAAAGGTAGAGAACAAGAAATTTTTATTAAGTTTGAAGACAAAGATGTAACAAATTTAGAAGAAATAAAATATCTAAAAAGTAAGAGTGAGAAATTTGCATCAGATAGTGGAATAACAATTGTTGATTTCGGTCATGATAATGAATATTTTTCAATCCTTTTTGACGCTATTAGTCATTTAACTCCAACTAAACATTTAACTTCTGTGAAAGAACGTAATATAACATTAAAAAAAGAGATTATAGAAAATATTAAAAAAACATATAAAGATTTTTAT
>Ga0224559_1001626_pt1 | contig 12197 bp, 12 predicted proteins | sample 714S33034metaG_FD_180676 | JGI IMG/M metagenome (GOLD analysis project Ga0224559, IMG submission 180676) | Peat soil microbial communities from Stordalen Mire, Sweden - 717 S3 30-34 | ecosystem: Environmental > Terrestrial > Soil > Wetlands > Peat | place: Sweden: Norrbotten County, Stordalen... | reverse complement strand
GTGCAGTTGGCCGTGCTGGCCATCTTCAACCGCTGGGCGGGAGGTCACTATCTTTATGCCTCCGCCGCGGCTCTGGAAGTTACCCTGCTGCATAACTTCGTGTGGCACCTGCATTACACCTGGCGCGACCGCCGCGATAACTCGGCGCTGCTCGCTCAACTCATGCGGTTTCATCTGACGAATGGGTTGGTTTCCATGGTGGGTAATCTTGCGCTGATGCGCATCCTGGTGGATGAGGCGCGCATGCCGGTGCTCGCCGCAAACAGCATTGCGATTCTGTGCTGCTCCCTGGTGAACTTCTGCCTCGGAGATCACTGGACATTCGCGGCAAAGACGCAGGCAGTTCAGGGTTAGGGAAACTCCCATTCTCTATTTTTCCACGACAGCTTTGGAGAGATTTCTGGGCCGGTCTACGTCAACGCCGCGCTCAATGGCCATGAAATAAGCAAAGAGTTGCAGAGGAATCACTTCGGCGATAGGCAGCAGGTACTCGGTGGCCGGCTGCACTTCAACACAATCGCTCACCAGCGCTGCAACCTCGCGGTCACCGGTATTCGCCAGGGCAATCACCTTAGCGCCTTGCTCCTTCATGTCGGCCAGCAGTTGCAGCGTCTTTTCGTAACGCACAACAGAGGCTTCCAGCGAGCGGTCTACCGTGGCCAGAACGACCAGCGGAACGCGGTCGCTGACCAGCGCATTCGGGCCGTGCTTCAGCTCGCCCGCAGGATAGCCCTCAGCATGGACGTAAGATGCCTCCTTGAGCTTCAAGGCTCCCTCGCGTGCAATGGCGTAGTGAATTCCCCGTCCCAGAAAGAGAAAAGTGTTGGCGGAACTGTACTTGTGAGCCAGTGCTGCCATCTGAACGCGCCAGCCGTCAAGTTGCCCTTCGATTACGGCGGGCAGTGCCTGCAACCGGGCAATGTTGGCAGCCAGCTCCGGCGCGTCCATGCGATTCAGTCGGCGCGCCTCATACAGTGCAAGCAGAAAAAGCACGGCCAACTGGCAGGTGAAGCTTTTGGTTGCCGGAATCGCCTTTTCCACGCCTGCGGCCAACGGCATCGAAACGTGCGCCTCCTTGGCCATGGTAGATAGATCCGCATTGGTAATGGCCAGTGTTTTTTCGCCGCGCTGGCTCACCTCGCGCAAGGCAGCCAGGGTGTCAGAGGTTTCGCCGGATTGAGAAACGACGATCACCGCTGGGCGGCGCAGATCGTAGCGGCCACGGCAACTGTACTCGCTGGCATACTCCACATCGACGGCAAGGCCGCAGAGGTCTTCAAGCAGAATTTCAGCGGCCAAGCCACTGTGGCGGCTGGAGCCGGAGGCGGCAATCAGCACCTCACCGGCCGGATTTGCCCATCCTGCCAGCCGTTTGGCCACATCGCCGCGCAGATGGCCAGCGTCCAGATATAAAGCGATAGTGCGGTTCAAAGCCGCTGGTTGTTCATAGATTTCGCGCAACATTTCGTGGGGAAAACTCTGCATATTGCTCATTCTGGCACAGTTCCTTCCGGGCGATTGTACATCCTCAATTTCGATCATATACGAAGAAGTTGGTCATTTCCTTGAGTGAATTCCCGAAATAATTCACTAATCGCTCAAAAAAACTCATTCCGCGCTTTATTTTTCCTTCTCCAAAAGGGTAGAATCAGGCGGTATGGCCGATACGCTCAATCGCCGTTGTGAACTGATCATCAAATTCCTGCTCCGCACCGGAACTGCCTCGGTTGAGGAGATCCTGGAAGTCGCCGGCTCCTCGGCCCCCAGCATCCGCCGCGACCTGGCCCGGCTTGAAAGCCGAGGGCTCATTCGCCGCACTCATGGCGGAGCAACGCTGGTGGAACCTCTGCTCTACGAGCCATTCCGCTACGACAGCTCCTTTTTGGCGCGCGAGCAGCGCTTTGCCGAAGAAAAACGTCGCATCGGCCTCGCCGCCGCCGAGCTCATCCAGGCCAACGAGACCGTTGGCCTCACCGCGGGCACCACCACCACGCACATTGGCCGCAGCCTGCGCCATCGCGATAAGATTCAGGTCGTCACCAACGCCATTAATATCGGCATGGAACTGTGCAACCAGCCCGGCATTCGCACCTATCTTACCGGCGGTGTGGTTCCTTGGGCGTGGTCCTTTTCGCTTACCGGTAACGCGGCGCTAACCTTTCTTGACAATGTTTACATGGATAAGGTGTTTTTGAGCGTGACAGGGCTGGACGCCGAGCGCGGCGCAACCACGCTGGAGTCCGACGAAGCTCTGGTCTATCGCAAGATGCTCAAGCAGGCCAAGCAGGTGATTGTGGTGGCCGATGCCAGCAAGCTAGGCAAAGTGAGCCCGGCATTCATCTGCCCGGTCAGCGAAATCAACATCCTGATTACCGATACAAGCGCGCCGGCCGAAATTTTAGCTCCCTTTGAACGTCAGGGAATCCGTATTATCCGCGCTTGAGACTGGCGAGCTTTCCCAAATTCTGGAATCCAAAGCTGGAAGATTACAAATCACAATGATCCGTGTGTAGAGTTATTATTATTAAAACAAACTTATAACTTTGAGTTAGCCGATATAACAGATCTGATAACCCATGCCTGATGCGTTCAATCCAGGTGCTAGTTTGCGATGTGGGACGCTCGCTGCCCATATGTCATGAATCACTTGATGCAAGTCACCCCCAGCGTATAATTTGCTCGAATTCAAATCTCCTCACTCATCAGAGATCTATAGGAGGATCCCGTTGAAACTTTGCCTTTTACTCGTAACCAGCATTGCTTTATCCGTGCCAACCTGGGCGCAAAACCTGCATGTTCTGGACAACAGCGCCACAAATGGAATCTCCCACAGTGTGTACTGCTACGTGAAGGACGACCATCGCACGGTCATCTGCTCCGTGACCGTCAGTGCGCTGGGCTTCGGTGAACAGATCACTATGCGAGACGCATATCGCATCCGGAACAGGCAGTCGATTTCATTACCGCTTAAAGCGCTCTGGATCACGCATAGTGCGGAAACCGATGTTGAATACGGAGATTGGATGGTGATTCGATGGGTTGGCGGCGAATTCAGTTACCAGATCGGCAGAGGGTGGTCAGCAGACCAGTGGAATGAATACCTCCGGAAGCTGGATGCCTTGTCGGAGTGGGAGCGCTCTCCTGAGGGCGGCGCGGCTATTCGCCAGCAGGTGGCGCGCGACATGGGAATCCCAAGCGCGGGTGGCGGCTCTGCACCGAATGGTAGTTCCCGCCCATGCTACATCGTTCAGGATCAAATCCGAATGGTGCAGAATGATATCGCGTCGAACGAGCGGGGCATTCAAGCCACACAGGGTTCTGTATGGGGAGGCGGCGTGCAGGGAGTGCTGAATCAGAATCGCCAGAAGCTGGCCCAGTTGCAGAGCGAGCTGGCTAACTGCACACGCTGAGAGTGACTCGGCGGGTAGCGCGGGTATAACCACAAATGATAAGTACACCAGGTCTGGATTTTCAGACCTGGGAGCCCACGAACTCAATGATCCGCGTACAGGGTTCTAATTGTCTGTATAAACTTGGAACGTCGAGTTAGGCGATAACTCAAGTTATAAAAGCGAAACTTGGGTTATCGCCTTACTAACAGCGCCGCAGGTCAGGCCCTGGACTTACCGCTGCCCGGCCCCGACTTATAAGTCGGGGTGCTGTCAGAGCCGGAATCTGGCGTGGTCGCATCCAGCTTGTCCATCAGCATTGCTCCAAGGCTCTCAAGAACCCCTCCTTGATTGCCTCCGCCGCCAACAACCAGAATCTTGGGCATGAAAGTGGCGCTGCCCACCGAGAGCGCCTTGATGGCGTTCACCATGGCCGTGGGTCCTTTGCCCAGCGCTTCTACCTGTCTCTCGTAGGCCTCTGCATTGGCCAAACCGACCGCGCGAACTTCGGCGCCCCGGGCGGTACCCGTCTGTTCGATGAACGCAGCCTCGCCCTGGGCTTCCTTCATTCTGGCTTCGGTTCTGTTTGTCTGGATGTCCACTCCCACCTTTGACTTCGCAAGGTCCACCTGCATATCGGCCGTGCCCCGCGCCTTCTCGGTTTCGATGCGCTGGTCCTGGGCCTGTCTCTGCATCTTGAATGTTTCCACTTCCTGATGCGCGACCTCTCGCTGCGTCAGAACCGTCACCAGTTGTTCCGGGTACACAACATCTTGGATATAAACTCCCCTGGTCTCGATCTCGTACTCGGCGAGTTTTTCCTGGATGTAGCTGAAGGCTTGCTCCTGGACTTTCTGACGCGTCTGGATAAACGCAATTGCCTCCATGCCGCCAATCTTGTCGCGGAAGAGGTTGCCAACGGCCGCCTGGAGAACCTCGTTCACCAGGTTTTCCATGGAACCAACCATGGAGATCACGCGCGGGGCCTTGGTGTCTGGAACGTGAATCAGAACCTGCAAGTCGATGCTGAAGACAAAACCCTCATTGCTTTTGGCAATGATTGGCTCAAGACGCGCATCAAGTCCGTGAGCTCCTGTCACATCCTTCGCCCAATCGAGCTTGAGAATTGCCGTCAGAACGAGCTTGGCATCGTAAATCCGCGGGTTGATGGGATACTTTCCTGTTCGCAGCGCTTCTTGCCAAATGCCCTGATGGCCGGGGCGAACCAGGCTGCCGAACTTGAAGCCGGCGCCGGATGTGTCCTGCGTGGGCAACCCAACGTATGCCTTGATGACGGCAACCTGCCCCTGTTCCACAACCAGCATCGGCACTTGTTCCACTCGAATCAGGAAGGGATTGAGGTTGTAAGCGCCATAGAGTAGCGGGTCATGCTGCAGGCCGATTTTGCCGCCAGCTTCGAGGAATTTCTGGAAGTCCTGATAGTTGTTGTGCTGATCGTTTTTGCTGCCGAGGATCAGGCTCATCAGTTGGAAATCAGTGACGCCCTCCTGCACTTCAAACTCGCTGACGTCTTTGAATCCGCCCAGCCTGCTTGCAATGGCGCCGGCCGGCAAAGGCTCGCCGTCCAGCGCGGTGACCACTCCGATCATGTCCACAACTTTGCCGCTTTCGCCGGCCGGCTTGGGCGCAATGCGCGTCACCTCGAGCTGCCACTCTTCAAGCCCGAAGGCATGGAAGTTCAGCTTGTTGTAGTCAGCCAGGGTCTTGTACTCGTCCGACACCGGCACGCCAAAGACCTGGGGCTTGGTAATCACCAGAAAAGCCACCGGGTGAATTGGAGCCAGCGTGCCGGGAGAGAGCACCGGTCTTTGAACGCCCTTTTCTCCACCCTTCTCAACAAATGTCCGAAAGTCTGTGAAGTTACCGAAGGCCGGATTGTATCTGGCGGACTTTGCCCCGATCGGCGTGGGTTTGCCAACCTGCGCAATCACAACGCCAATCTGTCCCGCCGGCACCTGCACCCATGGGTGTTTGGTCACATTGCAGAACGGCTTGAACTTGAAGCGCAATCCCGGCATCAGCAGATCGGCCTGGTATCCGGCCTCTCCGGCAAAGGCCACCGGGTTATCGCCGGGCAGCTTTCTTCCAAACCTCTTTCGTACAAGTCCGATTTGGGTTGGTCCGATGCTGTAGAAAGACGTGAAGACGGTGGCAGCCAAGGTCCCCGCCACTACGGCCAACAAAAGAAACAACACCATATCGGTCATCTCGAATCTCCATCTTCGGCACAGGTCAATTCAAACCGTGCCATCCGGAAGAATTGTACAGCCCCGCGAGCCAGCGTTCCGCACAGGATCGCTAGCTATAAGTTTTTTCTTGGTTTGTAGAGTATTTCCCGCATCCAGCTAAACGGAATCCTGGTCCAGATACTCCGCCAGGGATATGCACAATCCACCAGCTCTCCAGAAAAAAGGAGGCTCCTCCGCCTGCGAATTCGTCAAACTTTAGATAAAAAACAACATTTGATGAATGGTATCTGTACGAATCAAAACGGGAATTCCTCCGGCTTTGCCGGAGGATCCTTAATTCACAACCAGCACAAAGGTGGTGGATTGCGTAACGGCGGTGACGCCGTTGTTTGATTGCGCGGAAACCTTCACCGTGTATTTTCCAGCCGGAGTTGCCGGGTTGGTGGGTGGGCCGTGATTCAGGTAGTAGTAACGCGGGTTGCATCCGGTGGTGCCCAGCACGGTGACCAGGGCGACCAGCGCCACAAGCAACAGCCGGTTAAGCCAGCGGCGGCGGCGCGCCCCGAAGGCGAGGCCGCCCAGGCCCAGAGTGCCGGGCAGCAGAAACGCCCATGCGATGGGGCTGCTCCCCTTGCCTTGCGCAGGCGAGGCCGAAGCGGTGGAAGCCGCATAGGTTTGAATTGCCATATTGGTGGTAGGCGGGCACGCGGAGGCCAGCGAACCGCTGGGGCAGCTCTCGGGAGTTGTGGGGAGAATTTCCACATTTTCCGGGGTAGCGATGCAGGTAGCTCCATCGGGAAGGCCTGAGCAGGAGAGCGTGACAAAGATCGGGGCCGTCAGTGTCGAAGTGAACTCCACCGACGGGGTGATGGTAACCGTGAGCGATCCCGCCTGGCCGGCCGTGAGGGTAAGGGTATTCGCGGTGGTCGAGGACGGGGTGATATTGGAGAGGGAAACCGTATATTCGCACTCCGTGGTTACACTCACGAGTACTGGAGCGGAAGTGGAAGCCAGATAGCCAGTGGTGGCGGCAAATTGCGCGGTGAGGCTATGGCTGCCGGCCGCCAGGGCAACCGATGGGCTGGCTGTGCCGGAAGAACTCAGCGACGCGCTGCCCAGTTGAACAGAATTGCCTTCAAACAGGTCTACGATGGTCACCGTGCCGGAGGTGACCGCGGCTCCACTTGCAGCCACGGCGACCGTAAGCGGCTGCGTGCAGCCACTCAAAGTGCCGGCAGTCAGTGTCGTTGTCGTGGCAACGTTTGCGGATACCGCCCACGAGGGCACGGCCAGCGCGATAACCAATCCTGCAACCAACTCAAGCCGCAGACCGCGGCGATTCAAACCTCTCACGTGCACCTGCTCCAAATCTCAAGAAAAATCGTGTGCCGCCCGTCAGTTGCAGCCCAGAATCCTATTGTATCCGGCGGAGGCGGACCAGAGCCAACCGGCCTGCTCTTTGGACGCATTGGCGGGGAGAAGGACGTCGAATTGCCACAGATCGGACACTCGTCGCGCCCAAATCCCGAAATCTGGCAGGCAAGCCGGACCTCGATCACGGCTCACCCCTCCGATCCGCGTTATCCTAGGTTGTTTGAGGAGAACGCCATGACTCAGTCTTCTACCCGCCCCCAACTCGCCCACTTGACCGCTGCGCTCGACGAATTGCGCGCCAAGGGCACCTATTTCAAGCTGCGCATACTCGACGACCAGCAGGCGCCGGTTTGCCACTACGATGGCCGCAAGGTGATCAACCTGGCCAGCAACAACTATCTCGGCCTGGCCAACGACCCCCGGCTGATTGAGGCCGCTCTGGCCGCCACGCGAAAGTACGGGGCGGGCTCGGGCGCGGTGCGCACTATCGCCGGAACCATGAAGATCCACATGGAATTGGAAGAGAAGATTGCCCGCTTCAAAAACGTGGAGGCCTGCGTGACCTTCCAGAGCGGTTTCACAGCCAACTCCGGAACGGTCGGCTGCATCCTGGGCAAGGAGGACTTTATCCTCTCCGACGAGCTGAACCACGCCAGCATCATCGACGGGGCGCGGCTCTCGCGGGCCAAGATCAAGGTCTTCCGCCACAAGGACGCGGACCACTGCGAGGAGTTGCTGAAAGAGTTGGCCAACGAGCCGGGCCACAAGCTGGTGATTACCGACGGCGTCTTTTCCATGGACGGCGACATCGGCGCGGTGGACAAGCTGGCCGCACTGGCCGAAAAATACGGCGCCATCATGATGGTGGACGACGCCCATGCCTCCGGCGTGCTGGGCCGCAACGGCCGCGGATCGGTTGACCACTTTGGCCTGCATGGCAAGGTGGACGTGCAGGTGGGCACGCTCTCCAAGGCCATTGGCTGCCTGGGCGGCTATGTGTGCGGCAGCCGCGACCTGATCGATTACCTCTACCACCGCGCGCGCCCGTTCCTGTTTTCCACATCGTGCCCGCCCGGGGTGGCCGGCGCCTGCATCGCCGCTTTCGACGTTCTGGAGCAGGAGCCGGAGCGCATCGAGCGGCTGTGGTCAAACGCCCGCTACTTCCAATGCGAACTCAAGCGCGCGGGCTTCAACGTGGGCGGCGTCACTACGCCGGCCAGCGAGACGCCGATTTCGCCGATTATTATTGGCGATGGGCGGGCGACGATGGATTTCTCGAAGGCACTGTTTGACGAGGGCGTAATGGCTACCGGCATCGCCTTCCCAACCGTCCCCGAAGGCAAGGCCAGAATCCGCGCCATGCTCACCAGCGAACACACCAAGGCGCAGCTCGACCAGGCTCTGGAAACCATCGAGCGGGTGGCAAAGCGGATGAAGATATTAGGATAGGGGCATCATGATCGCTCACTTGCGCGGAAAGCTCATCTTCAAGCAACCCGGCCAGGCCATCGTCGAGGCGGCCGGGGTGGGCTACGACGTCACCATCTCTGTGCCCACGTTTACCGCTTTGCCAAGCGTGGGAGCAGAGGCCGCGCTGCACATCCACACCCAGGTCAGCGAAGACCAGATCGCACTCTTCGGCTTTCTCGAACGCGAAGAGAAGCGTCTCTTCGAGCGGCTGATTACGGTGAGCGGCGTTGGCCCCAAACTGGCCATCAAGATGTTGAGCGGCCTGTCCCTCGAACACACGATCCAGGCCATTCGCGGGCAAGACCACGCGCAATTGACGCGCCTGCCCGGCGTCGGCAAAAAACTCGCCTAGCGGCTGGTGGTCGAACTCAAAGACAAGCTCGACGACTTTGCCGTTGCGCCGGTGCAGCCCTCCGTGCAGGGAGCGGCGGTGGACGACGTGCTCTCCGCGCTGGTGAATCTCGGCTATCAACGCGCTTCCGCGGAAAAGGCGATCGCGCAGGCCGTGGCCAAGGACGCCGCGCTGGCTGGCGATTTCGACGGGATGTTCAGAGGGGCGTTGAAGGTGATCCGGTAGACTGACTTCACTATGCTTCGCACAAAAAAATCCGTTTCTACTGCACCCGCCGCTCACCTTCGCCCCGAAGCCCTCACCTTTCTGCGCAATCTGAAGCGCAACAACGACCGCGAATGGTTCACGCCGCGCAAGGCGATCTTCGAGGCGGAGCTGAAAGAGCCAATGCTGGCCATCATTCGCAAAGTCTCCGAGGCGATGGAGAGCTTTGCGCCGGCTTATGTGCGGCCTGCGGAGAAATGCCTCTTTCGCATCTATCGCGACACGCGCTTCAGCGCCGACAAAAAGCCCTACAAGACCCATGTCGCCGCCTGGTGGATGCTGGAAGGGTTGCAGAAGACCTCGGGAGCTGGTTTTTATTTCCATATCGATCCCAAGGAAGTGGTGGTCGCCGCCGGAGCCTGGATGCCGGAGAAGGATCAACTGGCAGCCATTCGCCATTGGCTGCTGGACAATCACAAGGAATTCAGGAAATTGCTCAACCGGCCCGCCGTGCGCAAGACATTTGCCGAGTTCGAGGGCAACGCGCTAACCCGCCCGCCGAAGGGATTTCCCTGCGAGCATCCGGCGATGGATTTGATTCGATGCCGCCAGTGGGGGCTGAGCACTTCGCTGCCCGCCTCCGCGGCGCTGAAGCCTGATTTTGCCGCTGTGCTGGCGCGTCACTTCAAGCTGGCCGCGCCGGTGGTGGAGGCGCTGAACACGCCGATCACCGCAAACTTGCTGCCGCGTAAAAAGGTGCTTTTCGGCCTGAATTAGGCCCTTTTTGGGCGAATTTTGTCGATGTTCAGACGGACCTTTTGAAGGCGTTTTTTACGCGCTCATGTCCCACAAACTGACAAAAAACGGCGAAAACCGGCAAAAATAGGCGAAAAACCCACAAAACCCCAAGAAAATTGTGGAAATCAAGGCGTTTTGTCTTGACTTTACCCCTCTAAAAGTCGCATGGTAACCATCGACGGGTACTCCGACCCGCATGAATACAGGGGTTTTGAGCAAACGTGCCTGACTCCCCCCATGCGGTACGCATTCCGCGGCGGAAGCCCAGACAACACCGGCGCGCGTAGGCCCGCCCAAAGGAGAAACACAATGGCAACAGGACTGACCAAGACTGCTCTGACTCGGCTTCTGGCCGAGAAAATGGAATTGACCAATAAGCAAGTCGCTGCCTTCCTCGATCTGCTGGCGGAGACCGCCGTCAAGGAAACCAAGAAGAACGGCGTCTTCGTAATCCCCGGCATCGGCCGTTTGGTGAAGGCGGAGCGCAAGGCCCGCATCGGCCGCAACCCGCAGACCGGCGCGGCCATCAAGATCAAGGCCAAGACCGTCGTCAAGTTCCGCGTGGCCAAGGCCGCCAAGGACGTTATCGCCCCCGCAAAGAAGTAATTACTCTGGACTGGGGGACAACAACGGGGAGGAGCCGTCAGGCTTCTCCCCGTTGTTTTTTCTGGCGCATTTGCATCTGTGCGAGGGCGAGTGAAAATAAAACCTAGCGTGCAGGCCACTCTTCGACGACGAGGCCGAGGTCGTTGAGTTGCTGGATGGCGGCTTCTACGTTGCGGCGGACCTTGGGGCGGTCTTTGTGATTGGCCAGAGGCGACTCGGCTACGGCGATTACGCGGCCATAGCGCCATGCGCCGGGGGGCAGCGCAATGAGAGCCTGGGCCAGGTCGGCGGGGCGCAACTGCATCTCCTGGCGGCGAGCGGCTGCGGGGCGCAGCATAGTGCCTTGGCCAACGGCGCTGGGGTTAGCGTCGGCCAGCGTGATGCGCAGGTTGAGCGTGTCGGCGTTAACTGAAAGAAAGGGATTGGCCCACGCTCCTGGTTCATGCACGTCCACATACATGCTCTTAGTGGGCAGAGGAATCAAGGCAAAGGCGGCGCGCTGGCTGTCGCGTGTGGAAGCTGTAGCCTGGGCCGCGGCCTGGGCCTTCTGCTCGGCATTGACGGCATTCTGGGCGACTCCGACGACTTCCTGCTCTTCTTTATGGCAGGCGACTAACGCCACGGCCAACAACAGGGCCATGGCTGCAATTCCCTTGAGTTTTGAGCGCGCAATCACCTTTCAAGAATAACAGGGAAGGTGGCCTAGATTTATTCGCCTTTCCAGACGGGAGGGCGCTTTGCGAGGAAAGCTTGCGTGCCTTCGTTTTTGTCGGCGGTGCCGCAGACATGGCCGAAATGGAGGGCCTCGCGGAGCAGGGCAAGATCGAGCGGCAGATCGAGGCCTTCGTCGACGGCACGCAGGGTTTCAGTGATGGCGAGCGGGGCGTTGGCGGCGATCTCCAGCGCCAGAGCCTCGGCGCGCGGCATCAGTTCGGCGGCTGGAAGGACTTCATCGATAAGGCCGAGGCGCAGGGCTTCGCGCGCGTCGATGATGGCGCCGGTGAGTAGCAGTTTAAGGCCAGCGCCACGGCCTACCAGGCGCGGCAGGCGCTGCGAGCCGCCGTAACCGGCGATAACGCCCAGCTTGACCTCCGGTTGGCCGAAGCGGGCATCTTCAGCCGCCAGGCGCAGGGTGCAGGCCATGGCCAATTCGCAGCCTCCGCCCAGAGCAAAACCCTGGATGCAGGCGATGACCGGCTTGCCCATGGTTTCGATGCGGCGAAAGACCTCTTGCCCGCGCAAGGCAAAGACCTGGCCATCTTCAGCGTTGAGCGTGGCCAGCTCGCGGATGTCGGCGCCGGCAACAAAGGCCCGGCCACCGGCGCCGGCGAGCAGAACGACGCGAATTGCGGGGTCTTCTGCCACCTGATGGAAGGCTTCCGAGAGTTCGATCAGTGTTTCGGCGTTGAGGGCGTTGAGGACTTTGGGGCGGTCGAGGGTGACGACGGCCAGCGGAGGACGAATATCGAGGTGAAGATTCTGGAATTCCATGCGAAGGAAAGGGTAACAGACTAGCGCTGAGTTGCGCAGTATGGTTCCTGCCATCGCGGTCTCAGAGTCCTTCCACAGGGGTATATGACTGCCGGTGTTCAGGTGGTTGTAAGCCTGTCAGGATGTTGGAGCTTAGGCATGATCAAGGGCTGGTAGATCCGCTTGGCGGGCTTGTGCGCGGCTGCGGGCGAAGCCCGGCGTTGGTTGATCTTTGTCAAATACACGGCATGTGAATCTTCGTTACCCTCCATGGATACGGACAGAAGATGCGGATGAATGATTCCGCTTACAAGTCCACATTTC
>Ga0224559_1001624_pt1 | contig 12200 bp, 12 predicted proteins | sample 714S33034metaG_FD_180676 | JGI IMG/M metagenome (GOLD analysis project Ga0224559, IMG submission 180676) | Peat soil microbial communities from Stordalen Mire, Sweden - 717 S3 30-34 | ecosystem: Environmental > Terrestrial > Soil > Wetlands > Peat | place: Sweden: Norrbotten County, Stordalen... | reverse complement strand
GAAAGAATCGCGGTTTTGGCGCAGCGGAGACCGAGCTGGATACGGTCGGGTCGCTGGCCTTGGAACGGGATCAAAGCAGGGCAGCGTGCTAAGGCCGTAAAGTGCTATAGTCCATCATAAGCTCACAAGCATTTTTAGCGGTGCTTGGCGTAGGGTGCCGCTTCTTGAATACCGTCCAGGAAGCCTGAACGCTTCCACGGTTGGCGTATGGATTACACAACGTTTTTCTTCACGAACATCGCCTCGGTAACCGTGTTCACGGTCTCCTTCAGTCTGCTTGTGTGGTACAACCGCCGCGTGACGGGAATCGCATGGTTTGCCGGCGGGCTGATTGTGGGCTTGGTCAAGCTGATTCTCCAGGGTTTGGAAGGGAAAGTTCCCAACGTGTTTGGCGGCATGTTGGCCAACGAACTTTACCTTGTTTCCTTCATCATGCAGTTGATGGGCCTGCGCTGGTTTGTGGTGCGCAAACCGATGCGGAGCCGGTGGCCCTGGATTGCAATCGGACTCGTGCTGGTGGTCTATACCATCATGTTTCTCTTGAAAATCCCTTACTGCGGCAATGTTCTCAATATTCCCTTTGTGGCAGTGTGCGGCGCCTCCGCGTGGATTCTGCTGAAATATGGGAGCGGGCCGTTTGTTCCGGTGTCGCGAGTATCCGCGGTCATTCTTTGCGGCGAAATGTGCGTGGCGGCGTACCGCGCCGCCCTGACAAACCTGAGCTATACGCGGCCGTGGGAAACCCACCACGCCCACTCTGACTCGCGCTGGCTCTATTCTCTGGCCGTCATGGCCGTCCTTGCCACTTTCATGGTGATGTGCGATTTGTGGTTCCTGGTGACGGAGTTGGAGAGAGAACTGGTCGAGCAGGCGCGCACAGATCCCCTCACTGGAGCGATGAATCGCCGCGCAATGGAAGAAGTGGCCCTGCGTGAGGTGTCGAGGAGCGTGCGGCATGGTAGCCCGCTCAGCGCCATCATGATTGACATAGACCATTTCAAGCGCCTGAATGACGCGCGAGGTCATGCCGCCGGTGACCGCGCGCTGCGGGAATTGGTGCGCCTCGTGAATACAGAATTGCGCAGCCCGGACCTGTTTGCGCGCGTGGGAGGCGAGGAGTTCACTATATTGCTGCCGGATACGCCTGTGTCCGCCGGCATCCTGACTGCTGAGCGAGTGAGGCTGGCCATTGAAGCGCTTGAAACATCTTTCGAAACCGGGTCAATCAAATTTACGGTCAGCGTGGGTGTTGCCCAGCTTGATCCAGCACGTGGCTGGGAAGAAATGATCAAGCGCGCGGATGCCGCGATGTATGAGGCCAAGGGACATGGTGGTAACTCGGTGGCCACGCAGCTTCTGGAAGCCGCGGTCAGCCCGGTAATCTGAACGGGACATATCTCCCGCACTTGTGTGCTGTTCCCTCCCTAAGGAACCTCTGTATAAGTCGATGTTTTGAAAGGGCACGGGTTTAGTCGTGCCGCAAAGGCTGCAAAATCAATGCAGGCTTTAGCCCCGAGTTACGCCTGTTCGACAGAAGGTACTTAATCAGAGCTTCCCTGATACTACAGTTGTAGATCGAAGATTTCGGATGGAGCAGAGCGCTTCAGCCCTCTGAAACAGCCGCTTTCAGACGAGGCCTTCAGGCCCGGCTCTGCGCCGATTTCCCGGGATTTGAGGGATCTACAACTGTAGTACTAAGGCTCTTTCCCTCACCTGCCCGCATAGTACTGACCGGCGCTGGCCTCTTTCAATGAATTCCGCTGAATGATGAGAGTACCGCCCCAGATGCATCCTGCGGCGTAAACTACGTGCAAAGCGATACACTCACCTCATGGCGTCCCGCACTACAGTTCGCATCAGCCTGACGGCGCTGCTCGGCACACCGGTCACCGATGCCCAGGGCCACCTGCGCGGGCGCCTCAAGGACGTCGCTGTGGCCACCGGGGAGGATGCCGGAAAGGTGGCCGGCCTGGTGCTCAAGACCCGCGACGGCTTGTGCATTGTGCCCTCACAAGAGGTGATGGAGACGCCTGCCGGCACGCTCGAGTTGCGCTCCTCCGGCGCTCTGGTTCCTCTCGAGGATCAGGGCAATTATCTTTATTTGCGGCAGGACCTGGTCGACCGCCAGATCATCGACGTTCATGGCCGCAAGGTGGTGCGGGTCAACGACGTCGATCTGGAGTGGATGGGCCGGGGCGCGGCTCACCTGCTGCGCGTGGCCGAGGTCGAAGTGGGCTTGCGCGGTGCATTCCGCCGCGTCTTCAAAGGCCTGCTGCCGCGCGCTTCGCTGGAAAGGCTTTCGCGCAGGATCGCCGCCCGCGGCATTCCGTGGGAGTTCGTCGACGTGATCGAGGTCGACCCCACCCGCCGCGTCAAGCTGCGCATCGAGTATGAGCGGTTAGCCGAGATTCACCCCTCCGACCTGGCGGATATTCTCGAAGATCTCGCCCCCGCCGAGCGCGAGGTCATCTTCACTTCTCTCGACGAAGAGGTGGCCGCCGAGACCCTTGAGGAGGTCGAGCCCAAGTTGCAGAAGGCGCTGCTCGAAAAGCTCGGCGAAGAGAGAATAGCGGACATCGTCGAGGAGATGGACCCCGGCGCCGCCGCCGATCTGCTGGCCGAGTTGCCCGAGGAGCAATCCGACGCCATTCTCGAAGAGATGGAGCCAGAGGAGCGGCAGGAGGTCTCCGAGTTGCTCGAGTTCGACGAGGACTCCGCCGCCGGCTGCATGACCACCGACTTCGTTTCTCTCGGCAAGGACTCAGCCGTGGCTCAGGCCGTCGAGGCGTTGCGCAACTTCGACGGAGATCCGGAGAGCGTGACGGAAATTTATTTGCTCGATGAAAAGCGCGTACTGCGCGGCGCTGTCTCTCTCGCCCGGCTCGTCATGGCCCGGCCGGATACGCATCTGGCCGCGCTGGCCGAGGCTCGCGTCCACTCCTGCCCCATCGCCCTGCATCAGAATCAGCTGGCCGAGCTCTTTGACAAGTACAACCTCCATGCCTTGCCGGTAGTCGATCCCCAGGGCCGCATGGTCGGCGTCGTCCAGGCCGACCACGTCATCAGCTTCTTGAGAGAAAATTTATAGAGTCTGCGGCAGCTCCCTTCTGTTACACTTCCTGCGAATCTCCTCAAGGACAATTTTGTACGGTGAATCGCGCCCCACTCGGAGTTTGTTAGTCCGGAGATCTGCCGCGTGGGAAATGGAAAGGGAGGACGAATGCCTACGGAAGTGAAAGACGCCAAGCCGCGGCGGATGCATGGAATTACTGCGACGCCTTTTGAAATGCCTGCTGGGATTCTGCCAGAACAGAAGCAGCGAGAGAGCGGCAGGCCCTGGCTGATTTCTCTCTTCGCCATTGTCTATTTCGTTCATGCAGGGGTCAGCTTGCTCCTCGCTCTGGTTCCGTGGAGCGATCCGGAATCGGGATTGGCGACTTTCCTGATCGCACATCCTTCATTTGTTTTCAGCCTGTTTCCACGCATGATTCAGCCAACCCTGGCTGAGGTGGGCAGCATCCGGAATAACGTGCTTCAGGGACTTCCAGTCATCTTCTTGATCCTCGGCGTGATCTACGCGTTCTCGGCATTCAAGCTGTGGGTTATGGACTCATGGTGGTATTTCATTATCCGCTGGGGCATGATTTTTTCCTCCGGATCGACCGTGGTCAAGATACTGGTTGCGTTATCAGCCGATTATCTGGTTCCTTCAGGCCCATCGATGGTCAGTGACGCGACCAGGCTGGTTCTCATTCCTATCGTGGCCTGGAATTTGCTGGTCTTTTGCTACTTTGCCATGATGCCCGACGTTGCCAAGGCATACGACAGCAACGGTTGACCGGCCGGCTCCTGCGCCCCGTTCAAGTGGCGGCGGGGCGCAGCCGCGTCGCCATCCTGCGCGAAATTCCCTGGCTGGCCTTTAGAATCAGCCGGACTCGGAATTCTTATGAGCTAGATTATTCACTTTTCTTACCTTTAGTGTCCCTGCACCGCAATAAAAGATGTTGACTCATCCTTATCTGTGAAACAATTTAGAGATGATGCAGGTTCCCAAAATCATTCAGGGTGGCATGGGTGTGGGCGTCTCCAACTGGCGCCTGGCCAATGCCGTTTCCAAGCTCGGTCAGCTCGGCGTTGTCTCCGGCACAGCGCTTGATTCGCTCTTTGTCCGCCGACTCGCCGATGGCGATCCCGGTGGAGACATGCGCCGCGGCCTGGATGCCTTTCCGTTTCCCGAGATGGCCAAGCGCATTTGGGACGAGTACCACATCCCCGGCGGCAAAGCCGTGGGCGTGCCTTATCCGCTTCTGCCCATGCATCAGCGCCGCGACCTGCGCAAAGTGGTCGAGCTGTGCATAGTTAGCAACTTTGTTGAGGTCTATCTGGCCCGTGAAGGCCACAAGAATCCTGTCGGCATCAACTTTTTGGAAAAAGTGCAGATGCCGCACTTGTCCTCCATCTACGGTGCAATGCTGGCAGGCTTCGGCTACGTGCTGATGGGCGCGGGCATTCCCGTGCACATTCCCGGCGTCCTTGACGCTCTTGCCGCCCAGCACCCGGCCGAGTATCGGCTGGCGGTTACCGGCGCGGCGCAGGGGCAGGACACGGCCATGAACTTTGATCCTTCTGATTACGCGGAAGGTCCGCTTCCCTTGCTTCACCGGCCGCAGTTCCTGGCCATTGTCAGTTCCAATACCCTCGCTACCTCCATCCTGCGCCGCGCCAACGGACGCGTTGACGGCTTTGTCGTCGAGAGCCCCACGGCCGGCGGCCACAATGCGCCTCCACGCGGCAAGCTGCAGCTCAATGAAAATGGCGAGCCAATTTACGGTGTGCGCGATGAGGTTGATATTGCTGGCTTGCGCGCGCTGGGCGTGCCTTTCTGGATGGCCGGCGGGTACGGAAGCCCGCAAAAAGTGCGCGAGGCGCTCGATCAGGGCGCGGCGGGCGTGCAGGTGGGCACCGCCTTTGCATTCACCATCGAGTCCGGCCTGCGTCCCGATTTGAAGAATTCGCTTCTGGCTCAGGCAACTACCGGCACGGGTGAGGTCTTTACCGATCCCCTCGCTTCGCCCACTGGATTCCCGTTCAAAGTGGCGCTCTTGCAAGGTTCCTATTCCGATCCGGCAGTCGCTGCGGCGCGGACACGCGTATGCGATATTGGCTTGCTGCGAGAGTCCTACGCCACGCCGGAGGGCAAGATCGGCTATCGCTGCTCAGCTGAACCTGTGGCAAACTACGTGGCCAAGGGCGGCAAGATCGAGGAAACGGTGGGGCGCAAGTGCCTGTGCAACTCCTTGATGGCCAACATTGGCCACCAGCAGACGCGCAAGGATGGTTCCGTCGAGCCGGCCCTTGTCACCATCGGCGACGATCTGAACACCGTCGCGCAATTCCTGGCGTCTGGCCGCGAATCCTATAGCGCCGCCGACGTGGTCAAGTCTCTGCTCAGCCTCAGCGCGGAAGCTGTCTCCGCCGAGCCGGCCGAGGAACCAATCTATGCCACTGCCTGACCGGCTAACTAGCTGAACTCCGGGTGCCCCATCCTTGCGAGTTTTTTCTGTCGCAAGGGTGGGTTAGCACCAATCACCGCTGGAATCGCCTTCACCCCCAAAAAACCTTCATCTCTTACGCTCCTTCAAATTGTGGCTGTCCGTGGCCTTCAACGTCATCCCATAGATGGCCTTGAATTGTTCGATTTCCTTCAGCGTTTGCGGAGAGAAGGGAACCAGCTTGCCTTCAAAAGCGTGAAGAACAATGCCCTCCAGCAAATCGCCGAGGGTCATTTCCTTCAGCTCGGCGACAGCCTTGAGCACCTTCAATAAACGCTTTTCCATCCTCACGCCGGTCTGCACGCGTTCGACTACCACCGGTTCGCGCTGTTGCTGTTCTTGAGTCATTTCAATCCTCCTTGGTACACATGTACCAATGTACCAAGATAATATCGCCTTGTCAACCCCTCTTTTGAAGCGTCTTTGCAGAGCCGCGCCCGCCCGGCTTCGCACCCCGCCCCCCGGCCTGTTATGGTCAGTGAGGAAACTATGTAGACCAATCTCCAGTAGGAATCGGCCCCCATGTGGAAGCGCTGGCGAATCCGGATCATGCTGTTTTTGGCCGTCCTCGGCCCCGGATTCATTACCGCCAACGTCGATAACGATTCCGGCGGAATCCTCACCTACTCCCAGGCCGGCGCGCAATACGGCTATACCCTTCTGTGGACCATCATTCCCATCACCATTGCGTTGATTGTGGTGCAGGAGATGTGCGCCCGCATGGGCGTGGTCACCGGCAAGGGCCTCAGCGACCTCATCCGCGAGGAGTTCGGCCTGCGGCTCACTGTTGTGCTCATGGTGCTGCTGGTGGTGGTCAATTACACCAACGTGGTCACCGAGTTCATCGGCATCGCCGGCTCCATGCACCTCTTCCATGTCACCAAGTTCATCAGTGTGCCTTTTTGCGCGTTTCTCGTCTGGTATATGGTGGTGCGCGGCAGTTACAAGAGCACGGAAAAGATATTCATCATTGCCTCGCTGGTCTACATCTCCTACATCTTTGCCGGCGTGCTCTCGCAGCCCAGTTGGCACGACGCCCTGTGGGCCACGGTCAAGCTGCCGCAGAAATCCGTATGGAGCGAGAAGGCCTATATGTACATGGCCATCGGCGTGGTGGGCACCACCATTGCTCCATGGATGCAGTTCTACCTGCAATCGTCGATCGTCGAGAAAGGCATTCGCGTTAAAGACTACGCGGCCTCGCGGCTCGACGTGATTGTCGGCAGTCTCTTCACGGATATTGTTGCTTGGTTCATCATCGTAGCCTGCGCGGCCACGCTTTTCGTCCATGGCATGGGCGCCATCCAAACGGCGGCGGACGCGGCTGAGGCCATGCGCCCCCTGGCCGGCGACTACGCCTTTATCCTTTTCGCCTTCGGGCTTTTCAACGCCTCACTCTTCGCCGCGTCAATTCTTCCCATCTCCACGGCTTACACGGTTTGCGAGGGCCTCGGCGTCGAATCCGGCGTCGACAAGCGCTTCAAAGAAGCGCCCTTTTTCTACTGGCTCTACACGCTGCTGATCGTCTGCGGCGCGGCCACCGTGCTTTTTCTGCCCGACGCACAGTTGATCAACGTTGCCATTCTTTCCCAGGTGCTCAACGGCGTTCTGCTCCCGGTGGTCATTATTTTGATGTTACTGCTCATCAACCGCAAGGATCTGATGGGCGAGTACAGGAACTCGCGCCTATGGAACATCATTGCCTGGGGCACCAGCATCATCGTCATCGGCATGACGCTGGTCATGCTCTGGGGCATGATTCCGTGGCACTGAGCTAACTCACTCATGATTTAGCCCGAGACACTGCAACTCCAGAAACCTGTCATCCTGAGCGACCCTGAGCGTAGCGAATGGGGAGTCGAAGGACCTGCGGCTGCTTTTCGATGGGTTGCAGAAAGATGCATCCGGTGTCGCTCCAAGTGTCAGGGCACGACTTCAGTCGTGCCGCAAATGCATCATAATGAACGGGGGCTTCAGCACCTGAGGGGAAGTTTATTCCGACTGATCTTCTATCTCAAAATCGGCCCTGTTGTCATTTGTCATAATAGGGGCCTACACTAATCCTTCCCCGAATTTGGCAATTTGACCCGAAGGAGATGAAATATGGGCGATCTGCTTCAACCGACGCATTTGCTTATATTATTTTTCGCTGCTTTTCTACTCTATCTCCCGCTGATCTTTTACATTTTGACTCTTTCTAGAGTCCTAGCCAAATGCTCCGTGCCATCCATCGCAATTAAACCAGGGATGCTCTGGCTTCTATTAATTCCTCTTGTCGGTTTAATAGAGCATTTTTTTGTGGTGATAGGGTTGGCGAAGACATTGAGCAATGAGTTCAGGACGAGAAATATTCCGAACATGGAACCCCTGCCGGGGCAATCGATCGGCATTGCCATGTGCGTCTGTGGGGCCTGCGGAATTATCCCTCTTATAGGTCTGTTCGCCTCGCTAGCTGGATTCGTTTTATGGATCATATATTGGGCCAAGATTGCGGAGTTCTCGCGGGTGCTGGATCGGGATCGGGTACAAGGCGAGGGGCAGATTCCGCGCTTTAACTTCTAATAGATGCACTGGGTCGGGTCCCGGGTGCGGGCACCCCAGGTCCCGGAATCGAGACCTGGGACGCACGGCTATGATGCTGCGGAAGAAAGGGACGACCTCTTCGGTGGGGATCCGAAGGCGGTCGATGCACGCGGTGTACGAGCTGTAGCTGATCGAACCCAGAGCTACAACGCAATGACCTTTGCGGCCAGGCTGGCGCCGACGGTTACCACCTGCGTGATATTGTCGATGACCGTCTTTATATCGCCCAGTTGCTGGACTGCCGCCTTGAGTCGATTGTTCGCCGCATCGAGCTGCGTGGTCAGAGCTACCACGGCAGGGTCGTCGTCATGAAAGGCTTTGTTGACGCAGGACCAATAGTCGGACCGTGCCGCAACATACTGAGTAGTCAGAGCGTCTCTCTGAGCCTGTGTCTGGCAGGCGGCCAATAACGTGCCGATCTGGGACTGAAGCGTGAAGTAGGTTGTTTCCAACTCTGCAAGTGCGCTTTGCATACTGCTCCTCCTCATTTACTTTGCGTTCGCCGCGGCTGCCGTCTACGGGATCAATGTTGAGAATTCGGACGCCCACTTTTCGACATTGGCCAGGGTGATCGGGGGAATGCGAACGTCCATCGGTTTGTCGTCGGCGACCAGTTTGATGCGGTCGGACATCTGCTTGAGAGACTTTTCCATGTCGCCGGTCGCGCTTTTCTGCGAGTCTTGAAGCGCTTGTGCCTTCTTGTCTACCTGGCCTTCCGCGAGCTTTGCAAGCTTGTCCCTGAGCTTGGCGTCGGTCACCTCCGGAATCAAGCCGTAGGGGTCCAGCGTAACCTTGAAATAGCCGGATGGGTCGGTCTGCCCATTTTGAAGCAGGCTCTTCGCCAGCGAACTGGAGATGACTGCGTAATCTTTGCCGATCGATTCATAGTCTGGCGTTTCTTTGGCGAAGAAACCGTCGAGAGCCGTCGCGAACTGGCTGATGCCTCTGGCGGCCTCGCGCTCCTTATGCTCCTGGATCGCCGTGACCACCAACCCTATGGCAACTTTCATCACATTCTGCTCTTCGCTGCTCATTTTGAACTTGATCGGTTTAAGAGACTCCACTTCGGTTTCCAGCTTGGCCGCGGAGGCTGACGCATCCGTGGAAGCGGTGGATCCGGTCAACTTCGCGAAGGATTGCGCCAGATCGGTCAAACCCTTGGCCAGGACCGCACGCTTTTGAATCTCGGCCCGGGTATCGGCGATCATGGCCTTGGTGGGCGCGTCATAGGGAATTTCGTATAAGACTACCTGTACTTCGTTCAACTGGTCCGTTTCCGCCAGGATGGTGTCGAGGGCGGAATAGTAGTCCGTCAGACATTTGGCCGTTGCGGTTAGCTGGGTTGCTGCTGCTGCTGCGTCGTCGGAGGTCTTGCATCCGCCGGCGAAGAAGAGGAACGAAAGAAGGACGCTTGCGACGATTGCCCGCCGCCTGGCCCGGGGAGTTGCCATGGGGATGTTAGTCATTTGAGATCCCTTCATCGAGGTTGAGATCGATTGCCTATCTCGTTGCGCACAGATTCGCACACTGTGTCGCAAATTGGAAGAAATTTCTTCGCTTGGCTGCCGGATTGCCCGATCCTGACTCTCGAATCTAGGAACGCTCGCGTTCTCCCGATCTGCTCTGCCGAAGGCGTCCCGTGGGACGGCAAGTCCCGTCTGGCTCGCCTCCGCGGTTTGCAGATAATACCCCCCGTTGTCCCACACTGGCAGATAGGAGGTCAGTGTACGAAATCTGTCAGGAATGCCTTCGGTTCAATCTGTCAGGTATATGCCCGGTCTGTTCTGTCAACAATCTTCCCGGTCTGTGCCCCCTGAGCCCGACCCCTCCCCCCTCGACCAAGGAGTGCAAATTTCCCTTGAAACCTTGCAGATTATTTTTAACCCTTTTGAAATCAATGCCTTCTGAAGACTTTTCGCCCCAAAATCCTCCCGCATCGTGAGATTTGGCCCCTGAAAATCACCGGGGAATTCCGCTTTTTGCCCGAAAATACCCCAATCATGCCGGACCGTGAGGAGCAGCTCAAAGCCTAAAGCAGTTGCAGCGTCACCAATGGCAGATGGCTTTGACATGGTCAGATGACTAGTGGTATGACTATATCAGAGGAGATTCCATGACCTGGCAAGTCTACGATGCGAAAGCCCGCTTCAGCGAGTTCCTCGACGCCACTCTCAAGGAAGGCCCGCAGATCATCACCAAGCGGGGAGTGGAAGCAGCTGTGCTCATCTCCATCGACGAGTGGAAGCGGCTCAAGGGCTCAGCGCGACCGAATATCAAGGAGATTCTGCTCGATCCAAATGGCCCGCACGACCTCTATATTCCACCTCGCCGGAGACTTCGCTTTTCCCCGCCGGATGAGCAGGTATAGCCCATGTACTTGCTCGACACGAATGTGATCTCGGAGTTACGCCGAGTCAAGCCTCATGGTGCTGTTCTGGCTTGGTTCCATGCTGTACGCCCCGACGAAATCGCGATCCCGGCTGTCGTCATAGGAGAGATTCAGGATGGCGCCGAGATTACGCGGAAGCAAGACCCACTGAAGGCCGCGGAAATTGAGGCTTGGTTGGATTACGTCATGGCCAACTTTACGGTACTTCCCATGGACGGCGCCATCTTTCGCCAATGGGCGCGAATGATGGCAGGCAAATCTGACGATCTGAGCGGGGACGCCATGATCGCCGCAACTGCCCGCATCCACCGCCTGATTGTGGTAACTCGCAACGTGAAGGACTTCGCTGCAATGGGAGTAGAAATATTTGATCCATTCGTTGCTAAACCGGGGAAAACGAATTGACCAAAGTTCAATCACCGCGCATCGGAGTCCTGGCCATTCAGGGCAACTACGCCAGCCACGCGCAAGCTCTCGCCGAGGCCGGCGCGGAGCCCATCGAAGTGCGTAAGTCTGACGAGCTTGCCGGCCTCGATGGCCTCGTTTTGCCCGGTGGTGAGTCCACCACCATGCTGCGATTCCTTGAAAAGCACCGCTTTTTCGAGCAGTTGCAGGAGTTTTGCCGCGCCAAACCCGTCTTCGGCACGTGCGCGGGCGTAATCCTTCTGGCGCGGGAGGTTCTAAACCCGGCGCAGCGCAGCCTGGGCGTGCTCGATGCAACCATCGAGCGCAACGCCTATGGCCGCCAGATCGACTCGGTGATCATGACCGCCGAGACCGCGCTTCCCGGCGGGCCGCTGGAGATGGTCTTCATCCGCTCCCCACGCATCAGCCAGACCGGCCCCGGCGTCGAGATCCTGGCCCGCCGCGATGGCTTCCCCGCGCTGGTCAGGGAGCGCAACATCCTGGCCGCCACTTTCCATCCCGAGCTCTCGCCTGACCGGCGCGTTCACAGGCTTTTTGTCGAGGCCGTCGCGCAGGCGAGAAAATAACACTTCGCCAGATAAAAATCATCCAACCGATTCTGGATGCGTCCAATCTAGATTGAGAGTAATCTCAAGCTCACAGAGGCGCGCCATGCCCGCCACCTTTACGCACAATCCGGCGAAGGAGAAGCGGAAAGAACCGGGGCACGGCGGCCAGCCGCCCCCAGTCCGGCGACCGACCGGCGGCGGTGGCAACGGAGACGACAACTGGGGCAATCAGCGCGGCGGCCCGCGTGAGCTTCTGCTGCGCATCCGCTTCTTTGTTTTTTCCGCCCTCGCGGCCGACATGCTCTTCTTTGCCGTGATGGTGATGCTCTTCTTCGCGCGCCAGGCCGGCACGCACATGGACCCGCGCACCCACGAGCAGATCGGCGACTGGCATCCGGTCGCGCTGCCGCCCATTCTCTTTCTCAACACCGCGGCGCTGCTCCTCAGTTGCCTGACCATGGAACTGGCGCGGCGCAATATCTTCCGTGAAATCGACGCGCTGGAGGAGTGGCTGGGACTGGGCCACCCGGCGCTCAAGCGTGCTCTTCCCTGGCTCGCGGCCACGCTCGCGCTGGGCACATTGTTTCTAGCCGGGCAATGGATGGCCTGGATGCAATTGGCGGCGCAGGGATTTGCCTTCGACCAGTTTTCCACCCCGGCCAGTTACTTCTTCTATCTCATCACCGGCCTTCACGCCGCGCA
>Ga0224559_1001623_pt1 | contig 12200 bp, 12 predicted proteins | sample 714S33034metaG_FD_180676 | JGI IMG/M metagenome (GOLD analysis project Ga0224559, IMG submission 180676) | Peat soil microbial communities from Stordalen Mire, Sweden - 717 S3 30-34 | ecosystem: Environmental > Terrestrial > Soil > Wetlands > Peat | place: Sweden: Norrbotten County, Stordalen... | reverse complement strand
GTGTAGAAAAACAAAAAATTTTCCTATTCGAGGGACTTAATCAACATTATTGATATAATAAAATCCCCTTGAATACGGAAAATCAAAAAATAAACTCAATTTTATAAAAATAATTTTATTAATAAACAACTATGAATAATTTTATTCCAAAATTAAATATTTCAAAAAAAAATAGATTTTTTTTATTAGATCAACTATATTATTTATCCCAAACAATTATTATATATAATTTTGTTTTCTAACGTTTTCTATTTAAATTTTGATTATTAATTAATAGTTGTTATAATAATCTATATATGTATTATATTCAACTATTTGAGGCGATTATTAAATGTTATTAAGCAATACATTAGTTCAAGAAATTCTAATTGAAATAACTGATGATGAACAGAGCAGCATTCCAATAATAGAATGCATATTAAACGGTAACACATCTGATGAAAAAATTGCTGAAGAAACACAAATCAAATTGGATAAAGTAAGAAATATTCTCTACAAATTATACGATGCAGGTGTGGCTTCTTATGAAAGATCCAAAGATCCTGAAACTAAATGGGAAATTTATAATGGGAAATTTGACCTGGAAACGGTAACTGATATAATTAGCAATAAATATGAAGATTTATCCAAGGAAATTGAAAAATCACTCAAATACGAAGAAAATAATATGTTCTTTGTTTGCAAAGCAAATAATCATAGATATATATATGAAAAAACATCAATATACAACTTTGTATGTCCCAAATGTGGCGAATCACTGGAATATAAAGACAATACTGACATAATAGTAAAACTATTAAATAAAAAAGCTGCTTATGAATCTATAGAAAAACCCAAAAGACTACACTTATCATACATAAATTAGGGGATATTTTACTCCTTTTTTTTATCTTAATAAGATATATATAATTTTGTATAATTATTGTTATAATTTAAAATTAAGCGCAGTTGTCAAGTTATTGGGTGTTTTATATTTTTTTTTTTAAGATATGTTTTTATGGATTTGCTTTGTAGAAAAGCTTAAAAAATTCAAGTGTAATTGTTAAACATATATTTAACTTGATAATAAACTTTAATTTATTATTTCTTTTTTATTATTGAAAAATAGGATTGTTCGCTGGTGAAATTGTTGAAAGTTTCCAATTAAAATCATTATAAACGGGGTTAATTTATCTGGATCTTTTGGTAATAAATAATCTGGAACTGTTATAATAATTGCCATTGACAATATTTTTTTAAATTCATCATAATTTGTTTCATAGGTCATGGAATATTCGGTACATGTATATAAATTATAATTATCCAGACGACTGTTTATAAAAATAAATTTTGCTTTGTTAATATCCTTTTCCTCAAAATTAAGTAATATATCAGTTGAAAAAAGATTCTTTTTGTGTAATATTTTAAAATTAATAAACTTTAACATTATTGATATCCCCATTAAAAAAAAAAAATTAAATATTATTTGATTTGTTTAACAGCTATTTCAATATCTGCTGCATGGACAGTTACTCTTCCAGCGTGTTTTGCAAGGAGAACCGCATGTTTAGAGATGTCTTCACCAAATTCTTCTAAAACATTTCCTAATGCTTCTTTTGCATCCTCACTCACTCTAGGTGCACCAGCATTTTTTATTATTCTTCCTATTGGAGCAATTGGTAGTTCAGTCATATTTTATCACCAATATATAGTTTATAAACCCATTTATTTAAATATACCGAATTATAATAGATTTACATAACAAATTAAGCATTTTTTAAAGATTTGGTGATAATTGTCACAAAAAACCGGTCATATAGTGCAAGTGTAACAAAATAAATTATATTTAAGAAACCGTGAACCCAGTTTATTTTTGTTCTTTAAATTTGTTATAAATTTGTAGCACTTGAAATCCTTGATGCATCTAAGTTTTTAAAAGTCAAAAAATATTCTTTAAGCATATTAAACGTGTTCAATTGGAATTACTTATTGAGGAATATATTATAATCATAAAAGGATCATTTTTAGTTCTGATGCTATTATAAAGAAATAGCTAAGCCATTTGTTGGAGAAACAGTTAACGATATTAATTTACCATTTATAAATACCAATTTTGGAATGGCTGAAGCTTAATTTTGATAATTTTTTGTTTTTATATTATTTGTACCAGTCAACTCCTAATGGTTTTTCTGGTAATTTAATACCTGATTCTATGATCCGACTGATTTAGATTAGGATATATTGAATAAGCATGTATCTAAACGACCCTGAGAATATTCCTGCATATGAAAATCGTTTATAATGAGTATAAGGAGTCTATGGAATTAGGAAATAACATAATATTGGATTTTGATAAACAATATGTTCCCGTTGCTTTAGAAATATTGGATGCATCTAAAGTTTTGGGTATAGACAGATTTGTACTTAAAAAAGATTTTGGACTAGATATGCAAATTGGAATAAATCAGGATTCAATAACAATATCAGCAACATTTAAAGTATTCAAACATCAAAAATTAATAGATGCTCCAGTTAATGCTCCATTCTTAATAATATGGATATACCAGCTATGCAGACCAATTTTGCTGTAGAATCTGTATAATTTCCACTTTTAATTATAATATGTATAATTTTAAGTATCCCCTTTATTCTTTAATTAAAATTCAGGGGGTTTCTTTCTATGGTTTTAATCAAATTTAAATATAATTAGGAAAGTTCCTTATTCTATTTGTTTCATAAAATTTGATACTTGTCAATGGGATTATTTGTTCCCATTTTTTATCATCATCCTCAAACAGAATAGATATACGGTCGTTTTGTAAAAATTTAAAATTAGAAACAAATTCCTTTTTTATTTGAAATATTTCAACTTCTCCAGTAATATAATGGATCTTTATAAATTTATCATTACTCATTATATCAACTCATTTATTTTATAAAATTATCACAATTGATACTTATTTTTCATAACAAATACTTGTATGTAAATTAACATTGTTACATAGAGTTGAATCGGAGAGAGTAAGGATCCTCTTATAGTTTTTCAATATGTTTAACTAGTAGATCATACTTCGAAAGGGTTAACTTAAACTCCTTAAGATATTTACGCAGTAAAAGTTTGATTAAAAAGATCATTTTTCATTAAGTTCATGTATTACAGTTCTGAATTATCGTTATAGGGATTTATTGTATTATTTACATTGATTATTTGGGCTTTTACTTTAATTTATTAGTCCAAATTAACTTATTTAATAATATAGTATCTATATTATGTTTATTATATTAAAATAATGAATTAATGCCATTTTTGACTAAATATTTATTATAATTTACTTCGTTATAGGGTCCTATAACGAAGTTCAATTTATTCATGTTTTATAAAGTAATTTATTAAGGACAAATTTATTGATTGAAATCAGTTCAAAATTAAAAATGAAATTTCAGATGATACATTGGCAAGAAAGTATTGTAGAGCAGAATTAAATGTCAAAGATAGATTAAATTCCCATCAACACTATAATACATCTATAGGGTTAGCATTACCATTTAATTTATTGACACCGAACTTTCTAAGAAATTCTCAACTTCACACTTTGTGGCTACTTTTCTTTTTCTTATTTTAGTTTGTATGAAGCTCATTGTATCCTATGTTAAAAAAGATGTTAATTGGAAATTTAATTAACAAAATGGGGATAAGAAATATGGTTTAACAAAAAAAAGGATAGGGAAAGCTCTATGAAATATTTAGACATTTTCAGTGTAATCATACTTTTTTTAGGAGATGTTCTGAATATTTCGAAATATAATTAATAAATTTTTCTTATTTTAAATCATTTAAACAGGTTTTAGATGAGCAATATTTATTTCCCCATTTACAAAGTGCATCTAAAATAGGTATTACTGATTCGCCTTTTTCTGTGATTGAATATTCCACTTTTGGTGGAACTTCTGCAAAAACTTTTCTAGTTACTAAATTATCATTTTCTAATTCACGAAGTTGTTTTGTTAGCACTCTCTGTGAAATGTCTGGAATAATTTTATTTATCTCATTAAATCGTAGTTTTTTATCATTTAATGCCCATAGGATAGGATGTTTCCATTTGCCCCCTATTTCATCTATTGCTGCTCCTACTGGGCAACAGTATTCTCTTTCTGTCATTACAACTTCACCTTACATTTTTGTTATTTAGTTATATAGCATATATGATATAATTTTTTATTCTATAAGTTGTTTAAAATTTGAATTTTTTTATATTTCAATGGACTTTACAATTATATTGTAACAATGAAGTTATATAACGATCGTTAAGTTTAAATATTACTATTTGTTAATATACTCTTTGTAACTTACTAACAATGTAGACCGTATGAAAAAATTTATTCAATTTTAATAATGGTTGTGCCCCCACACCATTATTAAAACTGTCTTTAGATTTTATTTTTTTTAGATATTCCTTTAAAAATTCAACCTAAAAATATTTTGATTTATAATTTTTTTTATTGTAATTAAAATTTTTAAACTCCAATTATTGTATTTAAATTTAATTTGAATAAATATAACTATCGTTATGTTTAAATAATACTTTTCGTGATACAGTATTTGTAACTAACTAACATATAACGATCGTTAATTTAGTTGTTTAGATATACAAATGGGGGTAATAGATGAATAAAATAATTCCAATAGCAATAATTGTCGCAATAGTAATTGTAATTATGGGAGTTTTTGCATATGCCGAAGCTAATAATCAAACATCTAGCAGCAATATGAATAATATGAGTAATATGTCAAATAAAAACCCGGCAAGTTGTAATTGTAATGACTCAGAAAACAATATAACAATAGAAAATGGTACTTTCAGTCCTTCTTTATTGATGATTCCACCTGGTACAACTGTTGTATGGACAGTTAAAGATCCTACGGGTAAGTATATGGTAGTAAGTAATAAAACCACAGATGGAATGAACATTTTCATGAGTGATGATCTATCTAATGGACAGAGTTTCAACTACACTTTTAATCAAACAGGTACATTTTACTATTACGATATGAACCACATGAACAATAAAACATTAATAGGAACCATAGTTGTACAGTAAAAAAATGAATCAGTTTAGTATGAACTACTTATTTGAATTATGGAAAGTATATTTTTCTAAAAGTATACTTATCGTAAATCTTTTTTTTATTAATCATCCATTCTAAATTGCTTCATCATAATTTCTTTTTTTAACATTTGTTATTATAATTAATTTGAATTAAAAGAATATAACGATCGTTAAGTTTAAATATTGCTTGTAAGGTAATACATTGTTTGTAACTAACTAACATAACGATCGTTATGAAATTTGATATAATCCACTGGGGGGTTAGCATCATCAGATTTCGATCTTTATAGCTTTTTTGGCTGGGTCGAAATGATTCAAACATCAAAAGAGAATGGGAGTTAACAAAATAAAGAGGTGGAAAAAATTAAAAATAGACTATTATTGCTAGCTATGACCTTAGTATTTGCAGTAGTCATTAGTGGATCAGCATCTGCAGCTAGTTCTAATAATACTAGTTACACTATTGGACAAAATGTGACTCAGCAAGCATTGAACGATAAGAATTTAGGATTTGAAAATTCTGAAAAAAATTTAGTTATAACTACTGCAGGATCTGCAAAACTGAACAATAGTACTACAGAAAAAAGCTTGAGTGCAATCGTGGACAAAACCAAGTCCTTATCAAACGATCAAAAAATTACCTATGGTAATGGAAATTTAGTAGAAATTAATGACCCATCTGGAGCATTAACTTATGCATTTGTTTCTAAAGCCGCAAACGGTGAGTTAAAAGCAAAAGAATTTACGGTAATCCCTCATGGTACTTCATACAAAATTACTTCCAGTGCTACAGTATTAATATCTGGAGATTTAACTCAGAATCAATGGAATTATGATAAACAACAATTAGGCGATGATCTGTATAGTATTGTTAGTATTGCTAATGCATGGTCAAATAATGCACCAATTGATCTGTTAGCATTAGCCCAAAGTAATGGTAGAATTGCACCTGGAACCATTAGTGGATATGCAGCAACTAAAGCATTCATAAAACAATACCCCGCCCAATACTCAGCTATGTCTGCAAAAGATGAGTATATTATTATAGCTGTTCCTGGTGGATATGATGATGATGCAATCACATATCTTGCTACTTGGAATTACAAATACTTATCCGCAGCAGGTAATAACAACTTAGAAAGTGCATATATCCTATGGAATTCATCCTCTGAAACAGGAAATCTTGCACTTTTTAAATTCAACAATAATCTTCCAAGTGAGTTTAAAGCTGCAACGGGAGTGACAGTAGTCAATGGAACTTACAGTGAAATATTGTTCAACAACTGGTTATTAAATCTTTTAAAAACAAATCCTGGAAAATTAATAACAGTTGAAAAAACAGCAGATATAAACCAAACTGATCTAAATTATTTATATGGAACAAGTAATGGAACTAACATCACAACAGAGGGCGCTGGTCTCAGTGAAAAAGGCATTAAGTATATTTTAGGTTTACATGAAGGAACATCACCATTTAATGTTACTGTTAATTCAGTTACATCTAATGATACAAAGTATTCTGATTTTGTAACTTTAGGTGCAAAATTCGCTGAATACGCTAAAAGCATATTAACTGGTCTTCCAGGTGCATATGGAGATATTGCAGTTGCAACAGCTCCAGTATACGCCACATCACACGGATACTACATACGTGGATTTTATGATGGGTTAACATCGGTCATTGGAACAGATCCTAACAACCTCATACAAGTATCAAACCCTTACCTATCTGATTCATACTTAAACCATGATCTGTACTTAACATTTTATATTAATGGAAAAAACAGCACAGGTAATGCAACTTTATATGCAATACAGGCAGAATATAACCCCGTAACTGGTAATTATACATGGAGTAATCCTGTTAATTTACTAACCGAAGTTACAGATTTTAGTGTCTCATATATTCAGGGTTATGGTAATAGTACTGGAAAAGATCAACAGGGTAATGGATATTTCAACAGTGGTATGGATTCTATGCCATTAGCTGTAATGGGATACCTATGGAGTAATGGCATTTCTTATGATGTTAAGAAAGTGTGGAACAAAGTTGGAATTTGTATGTGCGGAGCTGCATATACCTCTGTAATTGAATCTGTTATTGATAAATATCCCTTAAGTGCTGGTGAAAGTTACACTGTAATTGGGCCAATAGATACAGACTCATCAAGTTACGATGCCAGATTAGCAGGAGCATTAAATGAGGGGTTAGGTGTATCTGTAGGAACAAATACTTATATAACTGCCAATTCTAACCTTGATTCAAACTCTGATATACCGAATTTAATAGTAATTGTTAAAAACAGTGCAACTGGGAAAGCTACGGTACATGTAATTAATTTTAATGGGGATGCCGTTGATTGGATGCCTAATGATGTAGCAAGTTATTTGAGTAATCCTGCTTCAGCAAGTGAATATCTAAACTCAATAATTGCTTCAACAAGTGATTATACCATAAATTTAGCTGATGTAAATAAATTGTTATCATCTGAGGATTCTATTAACTTCTTAAAGAATTATGAATCTAGTAGTGATAATGGTACAACAAACCCAACTACATCAACAAACTCAACAAACTCAACAGACAATTCTGGAAATAGTCAATCTAACGAATCAGGAAATCAATTAAAATTATCAGCTGCAATTCCAACAAGTACCAGTCAAAGTGTTGGACAGGACTCTGGACAAGCTAATCAGGGACAACAAGCAAATTCTGGACAGAATGGTAAAACTAGTGAAATTACACCAGTAGGATCACCGAGTTCTTCTGGAGGATCTGGATCTCCATTATTAATAGTGATTGGAATTTCTCTTATCGCCATTTTAGTGGGTTTAGGATTCTTTAAAGGAAATCTATTGGGATTAATAAAAAAATAATTTTTTAACTTTTTTTTATTTTTTTTTGAAGTTATTTTAAAATAAAAAAATCAACGAATGGATAATAGTTTAATAATGAATAAAATAGGGTTTAATTTGGATTTAATAATTTTATTATGATCTATGTTAACTTAAAATCAAAATCTATGATTTAGATTTTATACATTAAACAAATCAAAAAGGAGGATTATATGTTAGATTTAATATCGATATTTGGGATAATACTGACAATTATAGTTTTTGGTGCTTTAATTGGGCTAACAATATGTTATTCAAATCTTTCCAAAAAAGTTTCCACTATTGTTGTGATAGGGAATTGTGTTGGAATAATATTTTTAACATATCTTATAGCTGTATTTGGAAATTTGGCTTATAAATTAATAAATAATTATAATCCCGTAATATCCTTGTTAATAGCAAGTATAATGTTATTATTAGGATTTTTTTTAATTAGTCAATGGAAGAAAAATCCATTTTCAATTTCAAAATTTGTTACAATAGCTCTCAGCTCATGCAGTATTATGGCGATTATAACTACTATAATACTCATAACCCCTTCAATAAATTTTTCAATAGTTAAAATAGGGATTATTGCTGCATTCTTATTGATGATAGTTATAGTAGTATCCTATTTAATTTCTGTTTCCAAAAAACTTGTAAAAAGGCCTTATCCCATATTTTTGGGTAAATTTATGCTTTTATTAGGTTTTTATTTTTTAGCATCTGCTATAGTTGTTCCAAATATTATTTCGGTTTTACAATCTCCTATTAAACCAATTAACATAAATTCTCTTACAAATTTGATTTATATAGTTGTTTTTGTAATTTTATTATTGTTTTATGGGTTTTATAGAAAAAGAAGACAAAATTCAACTGTGAGGTGATTTATTTGACAATAATTCCAGGTACTGAAATTATTAATAGTAGTTTATATGTTGTGGCTCAGAGTTTGCTATTGCCAGTAATAGTTATTCTTTTGATCATATTAATTTATGTGATTATTGAGGCAGGGGGACTGATTTCAGAGTATTCAATACGAAAGAAAACTAGTTCTGTAGAGGTTGAAGGTTTTATAAAAAGTATTTCTGATCATGGAATTAACGAAAAAATTAATAGGGTTATAAATGGAAGTACTATCCCTAAAAATCATAAAAGTATCCTAGAAAAAATTGCTGAAAACAATAATATGGGTGAAAAATCTAATGAAGCCTTTGCTCGAAATTTAATTGAAGTAGAAGAATCAAGAATGATAAAAAGTTTAGAGAAAACTGATATTATCGCTAAAATTGGACCCGCTATAGGACTTATGGGCACTTTAATCCCCATGGGTCCAGGTCTTGCTGCTCTTGGTGAAGGTAACATCCAAGTTCTAGCAAATAATTTGATGGTAGCATTTGACGCTGCAATAATCGGTCTTGCTGCTGCAGCTGTTGCATTCACTATATCTAAAGTAAGACGTAGATGGTATGAAGATGATATTTCAATCCTTGAAACACTAGCAGAATCTATACTGGAGGTTAAAAAAGATGTTAAGACGAAAGCACAGGCTCTCATCTACTGAAGATGAAATTGATCCAATGGTGTATGCTGTAAATATGGTAGATTGTATGTTGGTTCTGGCGGTGGGATTTTTAATTTTCACTGTAATGTCATTTGGGATGCAGAGTATTATTTTCAGTGATGCTTCCCCAGTAGAGAAACAGCAAATGATGCAAGCAGTTAAACAAACAGTTGAAGTGCAACAAGGACAACAACTTAATAGCACACCTCAAACTAACAGTGGACAAGGAAAAGGTTACGTACAAATGGGAACAGTATACAAAGACCCTACATCAGGGAAAATGATCATGGTAGGGGGATAAAAATTATTTAACAACTCTATTTTTTTACCTATCATTTTTTTTGTAGCTTTTTATCATTTTTATATTAAAAGTTCAAAACCATTCATTAACAAGAATTAATATCAGAATCTTGAGATAATTGATGTTTATTTGCTAAGTAAAGCTAAAGTTAAGTAATATATTGATAAGAATTATTTATAATTATTATCAAGCTATTTTAGAAAGATATTTTAATTATAATTTAATATAAAGTAATATAATAACCATATGGTAGTAAAAGAGTCCTATAACAAAGTTCAATATTCAGTATGGTAAATAATTTTTAAAGTTCAAATTTCCCGATTGAAATCAATTAATAGTTAAGAAAGTGAGATTTTAGATGATTATATTGGCGAGAAAGGATTGTGGAGTAAAGTAGTTTTTGAAGATAGATTAAATTTCCATGAACACCACAATAATTCTATAGATTAGTTAATACCATTTAGTTTACAGATAGCTACTTTTAAAATAATTGATCTACGAGAGTTCAACACATAAACACTCTGATTAGGTATGTATCATGGATAACTTTTAGGTCCATTTATAACTGTCTAAATTTTCAGTATATCTAAAACTATTAGATACTATCAGCTCTCAAGAAGAAATAGTTAAAGATGTATTAAAACATATGGAAAAGAATTTACAGAGATATTCTTTATAATTATTAATAAAATATTTTTAAATAGTTATATTAATCAAATATTTGAGATTTTAAAGTTGTCTAACTTATCTGAATCTTGTTTTTGTGTTATTGCCTTTTCAATTAGGTTTTGTATTTCTGATTCATCAAATGGTTTACCTATAAAACCCACAGGATCTGTTTGTTTTGCTCTTTCTAAGAGTGTATTTTCATGACTTCCAGTAAGATATATGAATGGGATATTGTATAAGTTACGAATTTGTTGAGCTACATCTATACCATCCATTTCCCCATTCAATTGGATATCCATTAAAACCAGATCAGGATTCTTTTCTCCAGTCAGTTTTATAGCATCTTTTCCATTAAAAGACGTATGAACCACTTCATATCCTAAATTTTCCAATCTTAATTTTAGATCTAACGCAATTATAATTTCATCTTCAACAATAATTATTTTTGATCTTGGCGTCATTGTTACATCCATAATTGTAAAATAAATATTTCTTATTTAGTATAGAATTATCACATCCTATTTAACTTTCAAATTATTTTTGTGATAGTTATTGGGATGAGATTAAAAAAATAAGTTAATATTGTTACAATTTAATGTTACTACAAAATCAGAATTCTCTATATTAACATATCATTTTGTTTTTCTTATTCTAAATGATTAATAATTAATTAAAATAAATAAATTCTCCATATTTATTGGGTATTGTAAAATAAAATATGGAACCTTCACCCTTTTCAGATTCAACCCATATCTGCCCCCCGAATTGATGAACAATTTTTTGAGCAATTGCAAGTCCTATACCCGTTCCTTCATACTCTAGATGGGTGTGAAGTCTCTGGAATATGGTGAATATTCGTTCTAAGTGATCTGGTGATATTCCAATACCATTGTCTTTCACTGAGAAACAATATTGATTTTCTTTTTCTATTGCTGAGATATGAATTTTAGGCGATTTATCGCTTCGATATTTAATTGAATTGCTTATTAAATTTTGGAACAACTGTGTGAGCATTTCTTTATCACCTATAATTTTAGGTAATGGATCATGTGTGATAATAGCATTATTCTCATCTATAGGAACTTTCAAGTTCAATAAAGTGTCTTTTAATACTTTTTCTGTATCTATTTCAACAAATTCTCGTACCCTGCTTTTAACTTGTGAATATTCTAACAGGTCATTTATCATATTGTCCAGACGTTTAGCCCCATCAACCGCAAAATCAATGAATTCATGAGCATCATCATCCAATTGATCATTATATCGTCTATCTAGTAACTGTAAAAAACTTGTTATCATACGTAATGGTTCGCGAAGGTCGTGGGATGTTATGTGCGCAAATTGTTCAAGTTCTTCATTTGAATGTTTAAGTGCGGTAATGACTTCTTCAATTTCCATTGTTCGCTCCTTAACTTTTAATTCTAAATTATCATGGGATTTTTTTAGTGCTTTTTCTGCTTTTTTACGTTCAGTAATATCTCGATAGATAGCCATCGCAATTTTTTTCCCATCTAATTCAAAATGATGATTGTTAACTTCTACGGGTATTCTTTTTCCGCTTTTAGTCTGATGAATTAGTTCAAATGTAGCATGCCCTTTTTTTGAGAGTTTTAATGCATTTTCTGATATTTTTGATCCTTTATCCGGGGCAATAATATCTTTAGGTGTCATATTTAAAAATTCATTATAAGAGTAGCCCAATCT
>Ga0224559_1001622_pt1 | contig 12210 bp, 12 predicted proteins | sample 714S33034metaG_FD_180676 | JGI IMG/M metagenome (GOLD analysis project Ga0224559, IMG submission 180676) | Peat soil microbial communities from Stordalen Mire, Sweden - 717 S3 30-34 | ecosystem: Environmental > Terrestrial > Soil > Wetlands > Peat | place: Sweden: Norrbotten County, Stordalen... | reverse complement strand
GACGCGGCCGGCCAACGATGCCGATGTGAGCCTGAACCAGATCGGCTACTGGACCGACAACGGCGCCGCGTACTATTACCACACGGCCGACTCGATGAGCTATGAGCAGACGCTGGAAGCGGTGAAAGGCGATTTCGACCGCGCCGGCATCCCGCTCGGGTACCTTCAACTGGATAGCTGGTTTTATCCCAAGGGCAGCAGCGCCGAGTGGACCAACAACGCGGCGGGCATCTATCGATACGAAGCGGCAGCACCGCCGTTTCCTGCCGGGCTCGCGCGCTTTCAACAGAACCTCGGCGTGCCGCTCATCACGCACTCCCGGTGGATCGATTCCAGCAGCCCTTACCATTCTCTTTACCGCATGTCGGGGAACGTGGTGACCGATCCGGCGTACTGGGAAACCGTCGCCGGATACCTGGCGAACTCGGGCGTCGCCACGTTCGAGCAGGACTGGCTGAACGACAAAGCCCAGACGGATTTCAATCTCACGGACGGCGAAGCTTTCCTCGATAACATGGCCGCGTCCATGGGGCGGCGGCATCTCACCATGCAGTACTGCATGGCTTCGGCAAAGCACTACTTACAGAGCTCCAAATACAGCAACCTGACCACCATTCGGACCAGTGGCGACCACTTGCAGCGCGACCGCTGGCCGGAGTTCCTGTACGCTTCGCGCCTGGCCAGCGCACTGGGGGCATGGCCGTTCACGGATAACCTGATGAGCACGGAGATCAGCCAGGTGTTGCTGGCCACGCTCTCCGCCGGTCCGGTGGGCATTGCCGACCCGATCGGCTCCATCCACGGGGGCAACCTGCTCCACGCGGCGCGGCGCGACGGCGTGATTGTGAAGCCGGATGTGCCGTTAACGCCGACCGACGCCAGTTACTCGAACATGGCGCACAGCGCGAACACACCGCAAATCGCTTTTACCTGGTCCGATTTCGGCGCGTTGCGCACCCACTACGTTTTCGCCTTTGCCCAGGGGGGAACGAATACGCTGGCGAATTTCAGCCCAGCGGATTTCGGTATCGAAGCGCCGGTATATGTGTACGACTACTTTGCCGGCATCGGGCAATTGCTGAACCCGTCGGAGACGGTTCAGAAGCCGATTGCCGGCGACGCGCTGTATCTGGTACTGGCGCCGGTGGGACCTTCGGGGATTGCCATCGTCGGCGATACCGACCAGTTCGTCACCATGGGGAAGAAACGTGTGGTTGGGTATACCGATCATGGCGCGGCGCGGGTTCGAGTGACGTTCGCGGCCGGCGAGACCTCGCGGACGATTACCGGATATTCGCCGGTTGCGCCGACTGTCCATGCGATCGAAGGGTCGATCGGGGCGGTGACCTACGATGACACCACCCGCCTGTTCCGGGTGCCGGTGATGGCCGGGACCGGCGGCAGCGCCAGCATCCGGGTCGAGACGTCGGCGGGTGCGGTGAAGCCACCACACAGACGGTGACGCTTGACTGGCACACGTGGCGCACGCATTCCGGCGCAATGCTACTCAGTTTTCCCGTCGGCGACGTTCTACATTTGTTGTGGGGCGGGCAATCTTGCCAGCAGCGGCCTTTCAGGCGGCTTTTCGGGACATGAGCGAGCCTTCGCGGGGCAAAGGCCGGCTGAAAGCCGGCTGCAGCCAGGATTGGCTGCCCCAAAATTTGGGTGGGATTGCCACGATGCACTTACCGCACTGCCGGCGCGGAGGACTGGATCGCCAGTGTGATGCCTGGCTGGCTGGTACTGTCGCCGACCTGCAATAGCAGGGGCACGGCGTCGCCCGTCTGGCTGGCGGCCGGGATCCGCAAGTTCACCTGAATCACTCCCTCGACGATGCCTGGAGCACCGCCCGCGTATTGGACCTCGGCAGGTTGGCCACCGACGATGGCGTGCACCGGAAGGACGGGCCGCGGCAGGTTATCGGCGGTGACCACCGCGCCGTCAACTCCGGCCGGCGACAACTGGCCGGCGCCAGTCGCCAGGAAGGTGACGATCAACCCGGGCGCGGCCGGGTTGAGTGGCGAGTTGAAGCTTCCGTCCTGGTTCATGGCGACGGCCTGACCCACGCCGGAGGAATTCACCGAGAAGATACCAATGGCCGCGGGCACGACAATCATGGGTAACGACAAGGAGGCCTGGCCCTGATATTGCACTTGTACCCCGCTCGTGCCCGCGGCAACGCCGAACGGCACAATGGCGTTGACCTGGCTGGCACTGGCGAAAATCAGGGGGCTCGCCACACCGTCAAACAGAACCTGGGTGTCTCCGATGGTAGTGGCAACCCTTCCGGACGCATCCAACTGTAGCCCCACCGGCGCGACCGGACCGAGATTGGAGCCGAAGATAGCGACCAACTCACCGGGAGAGACGGCAGGCGAATAGCTGGCCGCGTTTACCAGCATGGCGAAGGAGGGGAAAATCCCGCCGTCGCCAGACGGTGGCAATAGTCCGTATACCGTGACCGCGTTGGAGTTGCCTGGCACGTAAACCTTGCCATTGGCCACCGTGGGCGCGACGAATTTGGTGATCGGCGACATCTGGTCGCGAGCGGGATTCATGTCGCTGTTCCACAATTCGTTGGCCAGGTTGGACGCGTCGAATGCATGTAGGGTACCGGGAGTGCCCGCGAAGTAGTCGCCCGTAGTCTCCCACAGAATTCCGGTACCGTCCTGGACGCCGTCGGCCGAAATCGTCAGACCGATGCGTCCATATGGAATGGAATTGAGCGCCGCGGAGATGGGCTTGGGGTTTGCGGTGTTGCCGGTGACCTGAAAACACTTGACCGGTTCCCCCTCGCCTTGCGAATAGATATTCGCGCTCCCACCGAGGCTCCAGACCGCGAGATTGAAGATGGATCCCGTGGATGCCTGGAAGATCACGCCGCCGCCCGGCTGGTTCATAGCGTCACCGTTGACAATGTATAATTGGCCGCCCTTGTCGGCGCCGATCAGGGTATGCGTGCCGGCGACCAAGGCGGGGCCGGCGGATATGTCGAAGTCATTGTCGGACATCGATTTCCAATTCGAAGGGGTAAACCAATCCAGCGTAGCGGATAACCCGGCGGATACCTTCACAAAGCTCTGGCTAAAGTTCCGCATGCCGTCGAAGTCGCCATTGGCGGTAATTACGTAGATATTACCTTGCGAGTCGGCGGCCGGACCGCGCCCCGATTGCCAGATAGAACCGGCGTTGCCATCCGGCGTAGTCATGTAGATGGCAAGCTGGCGGCTCAAATCCGAAGCGTCGTAGCTGAGCATCCAGCCGTGGTAAGGATTCATGTCGCCATGCGAGCCGAAGCTGACGTACACGGCGTTGTTGAGCAGCAGCAGGCCGGGACGTTGTAGGTGCTGCATCGGGTCGAACGGAACGGTTCCATCGGCTTGCGCCCCCGAACCGGTCCCAGGCACCGACGCGACCAGCGCGACCGGACCATTGAGCCGCTCGGCACCGGTGGCCAGATCGAGCGCGTGCAGATAGAAGACTGGTGCGCCGCTTTGCAGGACGTCCGCCACCACATACAGGACGCCGCGCTGCAGGTCTATGACACCGGTGCTCAGGATGCCGACCTCATTGGCGATATCGCCATTCGGGCCGTACAACATCACGGATGGGACCGAACTCCCCAGGTTGACCTGCCACAGCGTCGAGACTGGCGACATGGCGTCGGCATCGAAGGCGTACACGCTGTTGTGCATGGTTGTCACGAAAACGACGTTGTGCGTTCCCTGACCCGCAATCGATAACCCGGTTACCACCAGCGGCTGCGAATATACCTGGCCGTCTACCGGGAAAACACCGAGCTTGCCAAAGGTCGACGCGCTCACCGTTGCCGGCGAGAGTTGGGTCTCCTGTAAGTTTGAGTTGGTTCGTTCGTTGTTTCCGTTTGCGGTGAGTATGTTGACCGCGGCGTGGCTCAGCAGGGCGGAGAGCACCGTCGCGGACATGAGTCTTACACACTGCATGGAATCCCTCCACCGATCCCGTATCGCGGATATCGGCTACTGCACCTGATTCCATTTCAACTGCGCTGGGGTTCCAGATTATTGGTAACAATGTGTAAGTATGGGCACTCGACGAGCCGGAAACCCCGGAAAATCCCGGATTCGGCTGTCGCGCCATTCAGCGCGCGTTTGACCCGGACTCGCCGCCAGCGTAAGGCGTTGCGGGAATCGAGGGTTGGCGGATTACCAAATCCGCCGCAGATTAGCAATCTGCCCCACAAAGGCCGCCTGTGTTACCATTCAGATGGACCTGTTTCCGCAGCAAATCACCTTTATTTCGATGAATTTACGCTCTTTATTCAGTCTGTTTTCTTCGGACCTTGCGATTGACCTGGGTACGGCCAACACGCTGGTCTTTGCCAAAGGTAAGGGAATCGTCGTCAACGAGCCGTCCATTGTCGCCATCAACAAAAACAATGGCGAGGTGGAGGCGGTTGGCAAGGAGGCGAAGGAGATGCTGGGCCGCACGCCCGGCAACATCGTCGCCATCAAACCCATGAAGGACGGCGTGATCGCCGACTTCAAAGTCACCGAGCGCATGCTGAACTACTTTATTCAGAAGGCGCACGGCAGGAAAATGCTGGTGCATCCGCGCATCGTCATCGGCGTGCCCAGCGAAATCACGCAGGTGGAAAAGCGCGCCGTCATGGATTCGGCGTATCGCGCCAAGGCGAGCGAAGTACACCTGGTGGAACAGGCGATGGTGGCGGCCATCGGCGCCGGCCTGCCCATCACCGAACCTTCGGGCAACATGATAGTGGATATCGGGGGCGGCACCACCGACGTGGCCGTCATCTCGCTTTCCGGCATCGTGTACTCGCGCAGTGTGCGCGTGGCGGGCAACGAAATGGACGACGCCGTCATGCAGTTCATGAAGCGCAAGTACAACCTGCTGATCGGCGAGCGCACCGCCGAAGCCATCAAAATGGAAGTCGGCTCGGCCTATCCCCTGGACAAGCCGATCACCATGGAGATCAAGGGGCGCAATCTGATTGAAGGCGTACCGCGCACGATTACCGTCAACGACACCGAAGTCCGCGAGGCGCTGGCCGAGTGCGTCGCCACCATCATCAACGCCATCCGCGTCGCCCTGGAGCGGACTCCGCCCGAGTTGAGCGCCGATATCAGCGACCGCGGCATCGTACTCACCGGTGGCGGCGCGTTGCTCAAGAATCTGGATAAGCGCATACGGGAAGAGACCGGCCTGCCGGTGTCGATTGCCGACGATCCGCTGGCATCGGTGGTGCTCGGCACCGGCCGCATGCTGAGCGATTTCCGTCTGCTGCGCAAGATTTCGATAGACTAAAGGCAAAGAAGGGCGCCCGTGGAGTCGTTGCTCAACCGGTACCGCAATATCACTGTCCTGCTGCTGGTCATCATGGCGCAGTTGGTGCTGCTTGCGGTTTCGGCGAAAAATCCGGACGACGTGCGCTTCATCCGCATCTGGACCGTCACCGCCGTGACCCCGGTGGCCCGGATCATCGAAGGGCTGCGCGGCGGCAGCACCGGCTTCCTGCACAACTACATCCTGCTGCACGATACCAACCAGGAGAACCGGCGGCTGCGGAGCGAACTGGACCGCATGAAGATGGAGAACGTGTTCCTGAAGAATGAGCTGAACACGGCGGACCGCGCCAAGGCGCTGCAGGTATTTCAGCAACACACTCCGTCCAGGACGGTGGCAGCCACAATCATCGCCACTGGCGCCGGGTCGAGCTCGAAAGTGGTGTTCGTCGACCGTGGCACCGTGTCGGGCGTGCAGCGTGGGATGGCGGTAGTCACCCCCGACGGCATCGTGGGCAAGGTGATCGCGGCATACCCGACGGCGAGCCAGGTTCTACTGATTACGGACCCCGATTTCGCCGCCGGCGTGGTCACCCAGAAGTCTCAGGTGCACGGCACGCTCAAAGGGCAAGGCACGCCGCAGTGCAAGGTGGACTACGTAGCGTTTGAAGAGAAAGTGGAACCGGGCGAATGGGTGTACACGTCGGGCGACGACCGGATTTTCCCGCGCGGCTTCCCGGTTGGCATCGTCAAGGCGGTCCGGCCCGGGCAGCCGTTCAAAGAGATCCTGGTGGAGCCGAGCGGCATGCAGCGCGGTCTGGTGGAAGATGTGCTGATTCTGATCGAAGGCGTTCACCAGCCAATTCCGGAAGCGCCAGCGGGGATGCAGCCCATCTACATCGCGACCCCGCCGCCGGGGAACGATTCCACGCCCGCGTCGGCGGCGCCGTCGGCCTCGGGGACCGAGGCGGACCGGCTGCGCGCGCAGTATCAGGCGTTGGGCGCGGAACAGAAGCACACGTACGGCGACAATCCGCCGGGAACCAAGCCCGCGGACTTCACCAGGCTGGGGAACCCGGGTGCTGCCGTCCCGCCGGGGTACCCTCTGGGTCCGGCCGGGAAGAATCTGCCCGCACCCGCGGCCGCGCCGCCCAATTCACCTGCGCCGTCCAATGCGGAGACCGGTAAGAATTCACCTCCGGCGCCGGGCACGCCGCCCGTGGCACGCCCCGCGGTGCCGGCGAAGAACGGATCCGCGGGCACGGCGCCCGCCACCGGAAAGAACCCGGCAGCGCCCAATATGGCCGCACCGCCCAGGACGGCCGCGCCGCCCCAAGCGGAGGCCGGCAAGAACTCACCTTCAGCGCCGGGCTCTCCGCCCGCTACACGCCCCGCCGCGCCGGCGAAGAACGGATCCGCGGGCACGGCGCCCGCGCCCGATAAGAGCGATCCTCCACCCGCGGGCACGCCGGCCATCCATCCTCCCGATGCCGCGCGGCGCTTGAATCCACCCGCCGGCACGCCGCCGGGAGGGCAGCTTCGCTGATGACCTACTCGGGCGAGCGGATTCTCCTCAGCAGCCAGCGCGAAGGCCAGGTTTCCCGGTTTCAGAAGTGGGTGTTCCTGGCGGTGCCGCTGGCAGCCGTCCTGTTCCAGGCCTACGTCCCCACCTTCTTTCCGGTCCTGAGTTTCGTGGAGATGCCGCTGCTGGTGGTGGTCTATTTCGCCATCATGCGGCGCAATCAGATCAGCGGTCTCACGGTAGGCGCGCTAGTCGGGCTGGCGCAGGATTCCCTTTCCAAGAGCCCGCTGGGCATGTTCGGCATCGTGAATACGCTGGTGGGATACTTCGCCGCCTCCGTAGGTGTGCGCCTGGACGTCGAGCACGGCTTGATCCGCCTGCTGCTGGGGTTTTTCTTCTACGTTTTCCACCAATTCCTTTATTGGGTCATGTCGCGCGCCCTGCTGGGCCAGCAGATGACGTTCGACTGGACGCGTACCGCCATGCTGGCCGCGCTCAACGCCGTGGTCGGCGTGGCCCTGTTCCACATGCTCGACAAGTTGAAAGAGCGCACATGACCACACCTCGCCGCCTGGGTTCCACCGGGCCCTCAGTCCTTCCGCTGGCGCTGGGCCAGCCGCGGAAAGTTCTCGTCGGCCATGGTCCTCATGCGGTCTTGAGGGGATAGACCTTCTCTTCGCGCAGAAGTTCGCCCGCGTAGGCGAGACAGCTCTGGATATCCTCTTCGGTGAGGTGCGGATAGCTGGCCAGAATCTGCGCGTGGCTCCAGCCGGCGGCGAGCAGTTCCACTACCAGTTCGACCGATATGCGCGTGCCGCGGATAACCGGCTTTCCAGTCAGGATCTTGGAATCGACGATTATTCGATCAGTCAAAGCCATGGGAAACGCCACCTCCGCCAGTGTCAGGCACTTTCATAGTGAATCGGAGGAGGTACAAATGCAAGTCGGGACGAACCGATCCGTGGGCAAACCCCCAGAGCAAGGCCCAAGAAACATAAAGGCGCTCTTCCGTGTCACGGAAGGGCGCCTTGCCAAACTTGGAGAACCGGTCCGGTTAGACCTGGAACGAACTGCCGCAACCGCAGGTGGACTTCACTTGCGGGTTGTTGAACTTGAAGCCGGAACCTTCCAGCGTCTCGACGAAATCCACTTCGGCGCCATCCAGGTATAGGAGGCTGGCCTGATCCACAAAAACCTTCAACCCGTCGTAGGTGTAGGTCTTGTCCAAGATGTTGGGAGTGTTTTCGAAGGCCATTGAGTAGCTGAACCCGGAACAGCCGCCGCCGACCACGGAGATACGCAGTCCGCTGGGGGCGGGGTCCTGGGAACTCATGATTTCCTTCACTTTGCCGATCGCTTTTTCGGTAATTTGCACCATATTGTCTATTTACTCCTGGATTGTCGGGAAGTCCTGGTCCCATTATATCGATGGAACCGCACCACTCCAACCTTCAATCACTTGGATGGCGCATTGTGGGATTCGGTCGCGGAAAAATCGACCCTGAACAGCGCCGGGGCGGCAAAATTCGGGGACTGACAGGGCTGCTCAAGCGAATTTCCGGCAAAGGGCGCCGGAAATCCATGGCAGTCTTGTCAGTCCTCGGCGTGCTATCGTGCAAAGTGTATCTGCTGAAACCCTGTAGTGGCAGTACGCGTCGATAGCGGTGTATGGGAACACTCACCGGCGTACTTTCGATCCCGGGGTTCGGTACCAAGGTTGCGGCGAAATCCAGAGTGGACTACCAGAACACCCCGGAAGGTGCGTTAGTGCAGCGTGCGCAAGCCGGCGATGAGGCGGCGTTTCGCGAAATTGTGGAGCGCTACCAAAGCAAGGTGTTCTCCATCATCCACGGCATCGTCCGCCAACGCAACGACGTGGAAGACATTGCACAGCAAGTATTTGCGAAGGTCTACCTTTCCGTCAAGAGCTTCGATTTCCGCAGCTCGCTGATCACCTGGATCTACAAAATCACGGTCAACGAGTGCTTCGACTATTTGCGCAAGCGCAAAGTGCGCAAACTGGTCTACGAAAGCGACATGAGCGAGGACGAGGTGCGGCGGGTGGAGAATTCCGAGCCGGCGGTGGATCGCCAGATACCCGTGGATACCACCCTGGCGCGCCGGGATTACATTGTCAAACTCCTTGGACGGGTTTCCGAAGAGGAGCGTATGTTATTGACAATGAAGGAAGTGGAAGGGTTCTCGGTGGAAGAGTTGGCGGCCCAGACTGGAATGAACGAGAATACCATCAAAGTGAAGCTATTTCGGGCGCGGCAAAAGCTGGTGAAAGCGGCGCAGCGCCTGGACCGGGCTCCCGGCCTGGTGGCTGGCTGAATAATGAGCTGAACGGTCAGGTGGGAGAGTGGCAGGTTCCCGGAAGCGGGCGGGCCAGGTGGCCGATAGACTCGCGAAGGGGAGTTGAGGCGTAGTGGTTCGAGTGTTACAGGGAAGAAATTTATGCACGCGGTAGTGATGGAAAGCCTTGAGGAGTACCTGTCCGGCACGCTGAAGCCGGCGACACTGCGGGATATCGAGGCGCACCTGAACAGTTGTGAGACGTGCCGCCGGGAAGTGGCCGGCATGCAGCAGGTTTCCCAGTGGTTCGGCGCGTTCAAAGTGGAAGAGGAACTGGCGCCGGCCCCCGGGTTTTACGTGCGAGTGATGCATCAGGTGGGGCATCGCCAGGCGGTGCCGTCTTTTGCCGGATTCTTTGCCTTGGATTTCGCCTTCGGGCGCCGATTGGTGTTCGCGTCTCTGTTGACGTTGGCGGCGCTGGGCGGTTATCTGGTTTCCCACGAAAGCGAATACCCCACCGGCCTCTCGCCCGAAGCCGTGATGGCGCAGCAGGATTCGCCCGCCTATGAGAGCGCCGAAGCACGCGAGAACATGCTGGCCACAATGACCACCTATGAGCCCTAACCTGCTCGAGAAAGCCAGTTGGGCGCGATCCTGGGATCCCAAGGTCGCCTGCATGGTCGCCTTGACGCTGGTGTTCCTGTGCGGTGCCGCGGCGGGGGCAGTCGCCATGAATTTCGGCGTGCATAACCGCTTGCACCAACCTTCCTTCGATACTCCCGTCGGCAGAGAACTCTATTTCTCCCGGATGCAGCGCGAACTCAACCTCACGCCTGCCCAGCAGGAGCAGATGGAGTCCATCCTCAATGATTTCTGGCAGTACTACCGCACCGTACTGAGCGAAAGCAAGACCAAGGTGGAGCAGATTCTCAACGAGGAGCAGCGCAAGAAATTCGAGCGCATCCTGCAGGAACGCCAGCCCCGGTAGGTGCAGGACAGACCCATCGCCTTTTGTGGGTCTGTCATGCTTCGTCACCTCGCCGCCTCGCCGCCTCGCCGCTATTGACACCCGCCCCGATCCACGTGGACAATGGTTTAGCTACATGCGCCAACTCCGTTTTCCCATGTTACTCGCGGTCGCCGCTGCCGCTTCCCTCCTAACCTCCTGTGGTGACAGCGGGGACAAGGCGTTCCCCGTACACACTTACAACATGGGCGAGAAGATCGCGCTCGGACACATCAACTACCAGGTATTCGAGACGCAGTGGCTGACGCACATAGGCGAGGGCGTGGATGCGCGCGTGCCGCAGCACCGCTTCTTCCTGGTGCGGCTGAGCGCTTCCAACAGTCTGAGTTCGGACATTGTGGTGCCCAATTTCATCATCGAGGACGATAGCGGCAACACGTATCCCGAACTGAGTTCCGGAGAAGGCGTGCCGCATTACATCGGGTACCTGCGCAGCGTGAAGGGCACCGATGCAGTGGACGGCAATGCGCTGTTCGATGCGCCGCCGCGGCACTACAAGATGAAGATCGTCGACGAAACCGGGGAAAGAACGGCTTACGTCGACATCCCGCTGAATTTCGTGTCGGAGACCCCCGACGTTCCGAAAGTGGGCGACGAAGAAAAGAATAAGTAGGGGCGGGTTTTGCGGCCGGCGGCAACCGCACGGCGATAGAATTAGAGCATGTGGGCCGTCGCGGCGTTCCTCCTCTTCCTCCAGGCCGATTACACAACGGACGGCATGAAGGCCCTCGACGAAGGTAAGTACGACGCCGCCGTTCAGGCATTTCGCAAAGCCATTGAAGCCGATGCCAGGGACTACTTCGCCCACTTCAACCTGGCGATGGCCTACACCATGCTGCAACGCGATCCGGAAGCCGTCGCCGAGTACCGCAAGACCCTGGAACTCAAGCCAGGGCTCTACGAGGCGGAGCTCAACGGCGGCATCGTGCTCTTGCGCCAGAAGAACCCCGCCGAGGCGCTGCCGCTCTTCGAAGATGCCGCGGGACACAAGCCGCAAGAGTTCCGCACGCGCTATTACCTGGCCGAATCCCAACTCCAGACCGGCGACTTCGCCAAGGCGGAAGAGAGCTATAAGCTGGCCATCGCGCTGGACCCAAAATCGGCCGGAGCGCAACTTGGCATGGCGCAGGCGCTGGTGCAGCAGGGACGAATCGGCGACGCCGACGCCTACTTCCGGCAGGCGGCGCAACTGGAGCCGAAGTATCGCGATTACCTGCTGGAACTTGCCGGCCTCTATGAGAAGGCATCGCAGACGCGCGAGGCCATCGCCATCTACCGGGAGTTCCCTCTCAATCCGGCGGCGCAGGCGCGGATGGGTGAACTGCTGCTCGAATCCAAACAATTCGAGGATGCCGTGCCTCGCCTGGAAGAGGCCTATGGCAAGGATCCCAGCCCGGCCAACCGCAGCGCGCTGGCGGCCGCCTACGCCCTCAGCCGGAAGCTGGATAAGGCGCTGCCGCTGCTCCAACAATCGGTGGCCGCCGATCCTGGCAATTTCGAACTGCGCATGACGTACGCGCGTGCGCTGCGCGACCAGCGGCAATTCCAGCCGGCCGCCCGCCAGTTCTACGAAGCCGCCAAACTCAAGCCGGCCGAACCCAAACCCTGGACCGAACTGGGCGGCATGCTCTACATGGCGGGCGATCTGCCCCAGGCGCTCGCCGCCTTTGAGCAGGCCGCCAAGAATGGCGAGAATGCCGCGGGCAACTGGTTCCTCCGTGCCATCATATTGGATAAGCTGCGCCAGATCAAACCGGCCAAGGACGCTTACGAGCATTTTCTGGCGCAAAGCCAGGGCAAGAATCCGGACCAGGAATTTCAGGCGCGGCAGCGAGCGCGAATTCTGCAGAGGGAGATCGACAAGCGGTGAGAACACACTCCATCCTGGTGGCGCTCGGGTTGGGCCTGATTTCGACCCCCGGCCTGCTGCCTGCCGATCTGAAAATCGCGCTCAACGAACGCGATCTGGGAAAACGCTCCAAGCTGGCGCTGGATAACGCCGGGGCCGCCCTCAAGGAGGCACGTGAGGCCTATCAGAAGGGCGACGACAAGGAAGTGGCGGAAGCCGCGCAGGAGATCGA
>Ga0224559_1001621_pt1 | contig 12212 bp, 14 predicted proteins | sample 714S33034metaG_FD_180676 | JGI IMG/M metagenome (GOLD analysis project Ga0224559, IMG submission 180676) | Peat soil microbial communities from Stordalen Mire, Sweden - 717 S3 30-34 | ecosystem: Environmental > Terrestrial > Soil > Wetlands > Peat | place: Sweden: Norrbotten County, Stordalen... | reverse complement strand
GAAAGAGTTGACCGTCGCCGGGCCGCCGCCCATCTCGATGCCCACCTCGATAGCCTCCAGCAACTCCTCGAAGCTGGCACCGTCCGCCGCTGCTTGCTCAATGTGCCACTGCATGCAGGATTCGCAGTCCTTCACCACGGAAATCCCGACAGCGATCAACTCTTTCTGCTTTTTGGGCAGGGTGCCGTTGCAATAGGCAGCCTTTTCCATGGCCAGAAAGCCTTCATAGACCTTCGATTTGCAGGCCAGCAATTGCGCATGAGCGCGCTTCCGTCTGGCGGTAATCTCTTCCAGTTTGTTCATCGTGCAAAAGTCCTCCTCAATTTGTTCCGGCTTATCCGTACTTTAAACTCCGTGGCCCCTTCTTCGCGCCCTTTGCGGCCAGGGTGGAAATTCACGAAGCTCAACCGGCATCGTTCTGACCAAGCTGGACGGCATGGCCATGGATGCCATTGCCGTGGCCATCGCGCTGGAACTCGCATTTTGCAGGCGTGGGCGAGCAGATGACTGATCCGGGGGGAGTTTTAGCCGGAAGCGTTTGTGGATTCGCCGCTTGGATGACTTGTTTTGTCAAACGCATGGCAACATTCATCACTTTTTTCAAAAGGCGCTTGACCCTGCCCTTGCGTCAGGGTCGAAGATGTTTTTCAAGTGATTGCTTTGAAGTAGGGGCGGGTCTGCGAGATGTGGACCCATTCCAATTGAACAAGGAGGGAACGATGGTCGCGCCCAAGAGAAATTTCTTCGCGGTAATTTCGCTGTTCTTTGTGGCTCCGCTGGTGGCGGAGTATCTTCTGGGAGATTTGCCGCTCAAGCTATTGACGGCACTGATCGTATTGGTGCCAGCATATGGCGGAGGAGCAGTATTGATTCGTGAGACAGCGCGTCGCGCGGGTCGTGGCTGGCCGACAATGCTGATGCTGGGCGCGGCTTACACGTTGATCGGCGAAGGCTTGGTGTCGCAGTCGCTCTTCAATCCTGACTATATGCAGAAGCACTGGCACCTGCTTTACCCTGCCTATATTCCCACGTTGGGCATCGGAGGGTGGTGGACGTTGTTCATGTTCAACCTTCACACGTTTTGGAGCATGGGCGTTTCGATTGCGCTGGTGGAGGCCCTATTCCCGGACAAAGCTGAAGCGCCATGGCTGGGGCTGGTTGGTGATTCGGTTGTCGCTGTAGTGTTCGTGCTTGGTTCAGCCGCTAGCTTCGGCATCGGGTTCAAGCAAAACCAGTTCGTTGCATCCAATGCGCAGCTTCTTGGCACGGCAGTACTTACCGTGTTGTTAATGGTGTGTGCATTTCTGATTCCGGCGCGGAGATCGCGCATGGCCGGCGGCAGGGCACCTAGCCCGTGGATTACAGGAGCCGTTGCGTTCATCCTGGGCACGGGCGTTATGCATACACAGCCGAAGTGGGGCTGGGCTGCGGTGGGTGCGATGCTGGCGGTCGACGCGGTCTTCCTCCTTCTGGTCACGTTCTTTTCGCGACGAACCGGATGGAGCGCGCTGCATACCCTGAGCTTGGCAGCGGGCGGCGCGCTGGTTTACGGCATTCGCGCGTTTACTGCAAGGCCGCTGGTCGGTGGACCGTTGTGGATGCGCATCAGCAACACGGTTTTTCTCGCTGCGGCAATGTGGCTGATATGGTTGGGTGTGAGGCGCGTTATCCGCTACCAAACACTTGCGTAACCGCATAAGTCCCCATAAGCGCCGTTGTCGCCACATACTCCCTGAACACTCCTCAATTACACTAGGTGGTTACGGTTTGCCGCGGATGGATCGAGAGATGGATCAAGACCGGTATTGGATGCAGCGGGCGCTGGAGCTGGCGCGGCGTGGGATGGGCGTCTCTTCGCCCAATCCGGCGGTGGGCTGCGTGATTCTGGATTGCGCGGGGCAGGTGGCAGGCGAGGGCTGGCATGAGTACGATCTGCTGGACCACGCCGAGGTGGCCGCCCTCAAAGTCGCGCGGCAGCATACCGGAGAGCGCCTGCTGGGCGGCACGGCTTACGTGACGCTCGAGCCTTGCAATCATACTGGGCGCACCGGACCATGCACCGAGGCGCTGATGGCCGCCGGACTCAAACGCGTGGTGGCGGCGACAATCGATCCGAATCCCGCCGTTGCAGGGCATGGGTTGGAACGGCTGCGCGCGGCGGGGCTGGAAGTTGCCGTGGGCGTCTGCGAGGCGGAGGCGCGGCGGCTGAATGAGGGCTTTGCGCGCTGGATTCAGCACCGGCGGCCGCTGGTGCTGATGAAGGTGGCGATGACGCTAGATGGGCGCATCGCTCCGCCGCCGGGGGCGCACACGCTGCGCGAGCCCTATTGGATTACCAGCGAGGCCGCCCGCGCCGCCGTGCAGCCGTTGCGCTGGCAGGCGGACGCCGCGCTGACTGGCGTGGATACCGTGCTGGCCGACGACCCGCTGCTGACCGACCGCAGCGGATTGCGCCGCCGTCGGCCGCTGCTGCGCGTGGTGCTGGATTCGGCGCTGCGCATGCCGCTAGATGCGAAGATGGTGGCCACCGCGCAGAACGATGTGGTGATCTTTACGGTTTCTGCGGACGAGGCTCGCGCCGATGCGCTGCGGCAGCGCGGGGTGCGCGTCGAAGTGCTGGCAGCCGAGGCGGGGCGCGTCCCGTTGGACAAGGTGTTGGAGAGGCTGGGCGATGAGGGGATTTTAACCCTGCTGACCGAGACCGGCACGCGGCTGAACACGGCTCTGCTGGCGGGCGGGCTGGTGGATCGCGTTCACCTCTTCGTCTCCCCGCAGATCATGGGCTCGGACGCGGTTCCGGCCTTCAAAGGGATGACCGGCGCAATCCACATGGCGGAGGTCGAGGTGGAGCGCTATGGGAATGATCTGGGATTGTGCTCGCTGCTCCGAGATCCGTGGCCGGTCGGAGCAGGGACGTGAGAGCGGTTACTTGGCCTGATTCGTTGAGATTTGGTTCAAGGTGATTCCGAGCATCTGGCAATAATTCTTCGATCCTGCTAGGATTTTTCTATGCAGATCACGGTCACCATCCCGGATGAAGTCGCCGCGCAGGTTCAGGCCCGCGGCCTGACGCCGGAGAGTTACGTCGAGAGCCTGATCGACAATGCGGCGCACGTGTCTCCGAAACCTCTTCCTGCAGCCAAGCCGAAGATGGATATGGAGTCTTTTTTCCAAGCGATGGCCGCATATTCCGACAAGATTCCCCAGCTTCCCGACGAAGCTTTTACGCGCGAGAGCTTCTATCAGGATCATGACTAATGCTCTCCAGACTTGGGTATTTGATTGATACGAATGTTCTTTTGCGCCTCTTCAGGTCGGCAGATCCGCAGCACAAACTCATCAAATCAGCACTCAGTGATCTGAACGGACAGGGTATTGGTCTGTACTTCTCGCTGCAAAACATCGCTGAATTCTGGAACGTCTGCACAAGACCCTCAGAGCGGAATGGTTTTGGTCTTACCATTTCGGAAACCAACAGTTGCGCCCAGGAAATCGAACGCACAATGACCTTTTTGCCCGACTCCGAAGACGTCTATTTAGCATGGCGCCAGTTGGTGATGGTCAATCAAGTGCGCGGCGTGCAGGTGCATGATGCGCGACTGGTTGCGATCATGCAGGCTTATGGCTTGACCCGCATCCTGACGCTGAATCAGCCTGATTTCCTGCGTTATGCGAATATCCAGGCGGTGCATCCCAGCCAATTGCAATTCCCCGCGTGGTAGTTTCTCCGCAGAAATCATCCCCTGCTTCAGATCATAATTGCGCATTGCAGCCTTCGGGTTGCCGATTAAACTTGACTGAGGCATTATGAAGTTGGGGCCGTGAAAGCGGCTCGGGGAGAATGGAATGACGACAGGGATCAGGTTTGGCACTTCGGGGTGGCGGGCGATTGTGGCGGATGAGTTTACCGTGGCCAATATCCGGCTGGCGGTGGCGGGGATTGCCGCCTTTGTGAAGACGCAACCGGAGCCGCATCGCGTGCTGGTGGGCCGCGATCCGCGCTTTCTGGGTGAGAGCTTTGTGGATGTGGCGGCGCGCGTGCTGGCTGGAGCGGGGATTACGCCAATCATCATTTCCGAAGCTGCGCCGACGCCGGCCATCGCCTACGCGGTGCGTGAGCTGAAGGCTTCCGGCGCAATCAACTTTACTGCCTCGCATAATCCGCCGGAATATAACGGCATCAAATTTTCGACGCACGACGGCGCGCCGGCGCTGCCGGAGGTGACCAAGCAGATTGAGGCGGCGATTGCAGCGCTGCAGCAGAGCGGCGCGGCGATTCCCACCGCCAATCCGCCTGAAGCGGGCTTTGAAACCGCCGACGTGAAGCCTGCCTTTCTGAAGCGGCTTGCCGAATTGGTCGACTTGAAAGCTATTGCCGCCTCAGGGATCAAGGTAGTCTACGATCCCTTCTGGGGTGCGGGGCGCGGCTACAGCTCGGAGATTCTGCGCGCGGCGGGAGTGGCCGTCGAAACGGTTCATGATTACCGCGATGTTTTGTTTGGCGGCCATGCGCCGGAGCCGTCCGGCGAACTTTTGGACGACGCAAGGGCCAAGATGAAGGAGACCGGCGCGGCGCTGGGCATTGCCACCGATGGCGATGCGGATCGCTTTGGAGTGGTGGACGCGGACGGCACATTTATCCAGCCGAATTACATCATTGCGCTGCTCTTCGACTATCTGGTGGAGACGCGCGGCTGGCGGAACGGCGTGGCCAAGAGCGTGGCGACCACCAATCTCATCAACGCATTGGCGGAGTATCACAAAGTGCCGCTTTACGAGACGCCGGTGGGCTTCAAGTACATTGGCGAGCTGATCAACCAGGACAAGATCGCCATTGGCGGCGAGGAGTCGGCGGGGCTGACGATCCGCGGCCATGTGCCGGAGAAAGACGGTGTGCTGGCCGGCCTGCTGGTGGCCGAGATGGTGGCCAAGCGCGGCCAGAGCCTGGGCGCGCAGCTCAAGGAGCTATTTGCCAAGGTTGGTTCCTTCTATCCGATTCGGGCGAACTTTCGCTTGACCCCGGCGGGGATGGCGGCGTTCACTGAGAAGTTGAAGGCCGATCCGGCGGAGCTGAGCGGGCGCAAGGTGGTGCGCGTGGTCCGGACCGACGGGCTGAAGCTGATTCTGGAAGATGGTTCCTGGGTCTGCTATCGGCTCTCTGGGACTGAGCCGGTGGTGCGGGCCTATACGGAGGCGCGTAGCGAGTTGGACTCGGAGGCGCTGCAAACGGCGGCCAAGGCGTTTGTCCTTGATTAAGCAAACTGTAGCGCCGGTCTCCAGACCGGCTGTACTGGCGGCTTCCTAGCCGCCAGAGCGACGCTACTAAACTCGTATTTTTTCGATTCGGTCTTAAGGCGGTTGGATTCCATGCAAGACAAGAACGTGCAAGCCGGGAAGAAGGCCGGGACGGGCGGGGAGGAAGCTGTTCCCGCCGCTTTGACGGAACGTGTGTGGAATTGGATGCGGCGGGCGTGGCGTCCGGCGGCTTCCGTGGTCGCCGTGTCGCTGGCGCTGCTGATTCTGTGGCAAGGAGTCAACGGCAAGAATGGCTTGCGGGTTTGGCGGGAGAAGCGCGCCGAGGACCGGCAGTTACGCAAGGAGATTGACGGCCTGAATCAGGAGAATGCCCGCCTGCGCGACCGCGTCGAGCGGCTCAAGTCCAATCCGGACGCCATCGGCCAGGTGGCGCGGGAGCAGATGCACTACGCCAAGCCGAATGAAGTGGTTGTCCAGCTTCCTCCCGAGAAGAAGCCCCAGGCCCAACCCGCCGGAGCGGGGAAATAAACCGGTAGCGGATCTTTGCGCCGGTGATCAGAGCTTGACGAATCGCATTTCTTTTGGAGACGGGAATACGCGAGCAAAAAAAATGGGGCTGGCAGATTGGAGTGATGTTTCCACTCCGGCCTGCCAGCCCCTCCCCAGTGCTGCGACAGCCTGTCCCCTGGTGGCTTGCGTTACAAAACTTTGTCCTCGACGCGCAAATTCGCAATCTCCTCGGTGCGATGCGCGGCGCGTTCCAGATTCTGGGCCATCTCCTGTGTGGCCAGGTGCTGCTCCTCGGCGGCCGAGGCCATCTGCTGCGAGAGCCCGGAGAGTTCTTCGGTTTGGCTGGAGATCTGGTCGATAGCGCGCATCGCCGTGGTCAGGTCCGCGCCGATAGAGGTTACCTTGGCCTGAATCTCGTTGGTAGCCGAGGCGGTTTGCTCGGCCAGCTTTCTCACCTCGCTGGCCACTACGGCAAAGCCCTTGCCGTGAACCCCGGCCCGGGCCGCCTCGATATTCGCATTCAGCGCCAGAACGCTGGTCTGCGTGGCGATGGAGGCAATCAGCCCGGCCACCTTGGCTACGCCGCTGCTGGAGACCCTTAGGCTTTCGATCGCCGTCTTGCTCTCGGCGCTGGCAATGCGAGACTTCTCGGCGACCTGCGAGACATCCACCGCATTATGGGCAATCTCGGCGATGCTGGACTCAATCTCATGCGTGGCCGTGGCCACCATCTGCAAGTTGCCGTTCAAATGCTCGATGTCAGCGCGCTGCGCCTCCTGCGCGGCCCGGAGCGCCTCCAGTTTCCCCTGCGTGCTCACGCCCCAAACGACACAGGCGCCGATAAACTCGCCGCGCTCATCGGTCATCGGCGCAATTTCCAGATCCAGCATCACCGGCCCCAGCGCGATGGTCGCCTTGTGCGGAAGCTGATGCCGGCCATTATGCTGCTTGTTGCCCAGAATCCGGTCGATATTCTCCAGGTTGCGATGAAAGATATGGATCGATTTGCCCACAAGCTGATCCACCGGCAGCGGCAAATGCTGCTGCAAGCTGAGCAGCGTCTTGCGCGAGGAGCGGTTGATGTAACGCAGAATCAGATCGCGGTCGCAGAACATCGCATTGACCGGCAGCGCATCCAGCGCATATTCAAAGCTAGGATCCACCTCTTCACCAGAGCGGCTCTCCGAGGGTGCCAGAAGACTCATCGGTACGGTTTGCGCTTGCCCGCTGCTATTTGAAAATAAACCGCCGAACAACCCGTTGGACATAACCGGCCTTCCTCCCGCAACCTCTCGGATTTGTTCATTTCACCATGGCATGAGGCTTGGAAAGACAAGAATCCGATTCTTCTTGCGCGGCCTTCCCGGATGTGAACCCAGCCGTTCCAATTTGGCAAGAAGCGATCACCGAAGTGAGGCCAGCGACAGGAAGATTGGGTGGCTGAAAAGACGGCAATTTGGTCGAAATTTGCACGATGCGCGGATTCAGTGGAGAATGGATTTCCATGGGATGGATGGAGCAGGTGCGGATTGGTTGCGAGGAGCGGGTGCTGGCAGGCCTGAACGGAATTGCGCGCAGAAGCGGAAGCGAAGACGAAGCCGCCCATCTGGCCACGGGCAGGTACGGCGAGGATGCGGCCTTCTTTTATCTGCGCCGCAAAGGCTATGTGGTGGTGGCGCGGCGCTGGTCATCGGGCGACCATCCCGGAGACATTGACCTGATTGCATGGCAGGGCGCGCTGCTCTGCATGGTTGAGGTGAAGACGCGCACCGCGCATGACCTGAGTCCGGCCGAGATCAGCGTCGATTGGCACAAGCGCAACACACTGCGCCGTCTGGCGCGCCAGTACGTCCGTCAGTTGCCGCAGCAGACGCCGCCGCCGGTGCGCTTCGACGTGCTCAGCGTCTATCTGATTCCAGGCAAGGAGAAGGAGTTCCAGCACTTTGAGGGGTCGTTTGGGTGGACTGAGCGGGAAGCATTGGAGTGGCGTTGAAAATTGAAGGGCAAAGACGCATGAACTTTAGTGCATTGGCACTTTGAAAAACATGACCAAGTAGGTCATGTTGTGCTAACGTAGCTTTATGAGAACTGCCAAGATCAGCGAACTGAAGGCCAAACTCAGCGCCCACATCCAATTCGTCAAAAACGGCGAGGAAGTGCTTATCTTTGACCGCAACACGCCGGTGGCGCGGCTGGTGGCTCCGGGCGCGGTTGAGGATGAAGACGCGCGGATGCGTCGCTTGATTGCCAAAGGCATTATCACGCCGCCGAAGATGATACGTCCGGTGGGATACAAGCTGCCCAGGCCCGCCGGAAATAGATGCATTTCGCAGGAGGTTATGGATCAAGTGTGGCGTGAGGAGCGGGATGGCCGATGAGTTTACCGCAAGCCTTTTGGGATTCCAGCGCGCTCATTCCGCTCTGCGTGCAACAGTTGCAGACTCCCAGCTCCGAGGCGCTCTATACACATTATGGCGTTACAGTCTGGTGGTTTACGCAGGTTGAAATCATCAGTGGATTGACCCGCCTTTTGCGCATGAGGGAGATCGACGGAACTGAGTTTGTTGAAGGTAAACAGGTAGCCCAGGCGATGGCTATGATCTGGACTGCCGTCAAACCTTCGGCCAATATCGAACGTGAAGCACGCGCACTTTTAGAACTTTACCCGTTGCGTGCGGCGGACGCGCTACAGCTTGCGGCGGCGCTGGAGTGGTGCGAGGGCAAACCCAAGGGTCAAGTTTTTCTGACCTTCGACCAGCGATTGGGAGAAGCTGCCGCGAAGGCGGGCTTCACGCTGGAATAATTCCGCTCTAACCTTTTGCGTCCTCGAACTCCTCATGCCAAGCCATCTGAATGGCCTCCAGGCGGGATTCATTCGACTTTGCCGGGTCGTCGGCAAAGCCTTCCAACTCGGTCACGTAGCGGTGCAGGTCGGTGAAGCGCACCGTGAGCGGGTCAAGACCGGGGAACTTCTCTTCGAGTTGAATGCCGATCTCTTCGGCGTCGGTCCATAGGATTTCGCGGGGCATTGGCCCTCCTTACTTTTCTTCTGCCAGTATGGGCGGCTTCCCTTCGGTGACGTAATTGCGGTTCCACGCGGGAATCTCGACGACGTAGTCTCCAGGGCGGGTGATGACGGCCTGACAGCCGAGGCGCGAGTTCAACTGCTGATCGGCGGCCATGTCCAACCGGTCCAGTTCATCGTCGGCGGCTTCAGTCAGGCCGTCCGCGCCGGATTTGATCAGTACATGGCAGGTGGAGCAGGCGCAGACGCCGCCGCAGGCGTGATCGAGAAAGACATCGTGGTTCTCGGCGACATCGAGGATGGACATCGGCTCGCCGTGATGTTCGTAGGGCAGCGTGCCGAATTCAAACTCCACCGTGCGACCTTCGGGAAGAAAGGTCACGCGGACGAGGTTTTCGGCGGGGATGTTTTGCTCCAGTTTTTCCTGTTTCATTGAAATCCTCAAGCTGTGTTATTTATGTTCGATGTTGACGTCGGAGGTCAAAAAATGATAAGACTGCACCAACTTCACAAAGGATGGATAATCTTGCTTGAATAACTCATCATTTGCAGAAGAAACAACTACCATTACAAGGACCCTCGATTCGCCGATATAGGCGACCGCTTCATGTCCACTTTTTCCTCCAAGTAAAAACTCCAACACTGGAATGGAACGATTGCCGATCTGAATACCGGTCTTCGGTTTTGCTTTAGCCTCCGAATCGTGGGCCAACTCTTCCTTGACATCGGCATCCATCCTTGATTCCACGGTATCCTTTGCGGCCATATCCACGACATTGAAATACATGAAGGTTTTGAATTTCCTAGCTTTCTCCCAGTTAGAGTTTTTGGGATAGAAAACGGCAAAAATTCCTTGATCATTCATGATGCCGTTATCTAAGAGCCATCCATCGGGTGCGCAGAATGTTAGTGCATGATTTCTTCCATAGAGAATTCCACAGTTGTCGTCAGGTTTCTTGCCTCCACCTGCCTTTTTTGAATCGGGCGCATTTTCTTGCGCATAGACGGCCAGTGACATGAACAAAACGAACAATGCAATCTTCGAATTTTTCATAATGCGCCCATCATACCACTACCGAACACCTACTACTTGAACTCCGCCGCAGCCATGGCGTGCGGCGCGGTGACGGTGTCGGCCAACTCTTCACCCGCATCGTTCATTGTTTTGCCGGTCAGGGCGCTGGAGACGGCGGCGTCCATCATCAGCTCGGCAAAGCGGCGCGTGGTTTGATCGAGCGCCAGCGTCGCCTCGCGGATTTGCGCGGCGTTCTCGCCCTGTTTGATTTGCGCCAGATGGTCGCGCGCGGCGTTGATCGCCGATTGCTCTTCGCCGCGCAACAAAGCCCATGCCGGACTCTGCGGCGCGCGCTCGACGGCGGCCAGAATTGTCTCCGCTTCGTTGCGCGCTTCGATCAGCAGGCGCTTGGCGAAGTCGGCCTCGGCATTGTCGAAGGAGTCGAGGATCATGCTCTCGACCTGCTCGTCTGTTAATCCATAAGTCGGCTTCACTTCAATCTGCGCGGCCTGGCCGCTCCTCTGCTCGCGCGCCGAGACGTGCAGAATGCCGTCGGCGTCGATGAGAAACTTGACTTCAATGCGCGGCAATCCGGCGCTCATCGGCGGAATGTTTTTGAGGTCAAAGCGCGCCAGCGATCGGCAATCGGCGGCCAACTCCCTCTCGCCTTGCAAGACGTGAATGGCGACGTTGGTCTGGCCGTCCACGCCGGTAGTAAAGTGCTCGGTGGCCGAGGCGGGGATCGTCGAGTTGCGCTGAATAATCCGTGCAACAGTCCCGCCCAGCGCCTCAATGCCCAGCGAAAGCGGGGTCACGTCCAGCAGCAGCATTTCTTCGGTGGACTTGGATGCTCCGGCCAGAATGTCGGCCTGCACCGCCGCGCCCAGCGCCACAACTTCATCGGGATTCAGTTCCGTGTGGGGCTTCTTGCCGCGCGCGCTGAGGTGGAAGAGCTGATCGACCAACTGGCGCACGGCGGGGATGCGCGTCGAGCCGCCCACCAGCACCACTTCGTCAACCTGCTCAGGCGCAAGGCCTGCGTCGGCCAGCGCTTGCTTGCAGGGGCCTTCCGTGCGCTTGAGTACCGGCTCAATCAACAGTTCGAAAACATCACGCGGAATCTCGCGCTGATAGCTGTCGCCGTTGGGCAGTTCGATATTCAGGTGCGCCACCGGCTCGGTGGAGAGCCGAATCTTGGCTTCAATCACGGCCTTGCGCACCGCCTGCACCGCGCCGGGATGCAGGCGCAGATCGACGCCATGCTCGGCGTGAATCTCATTGAGCGCGATGGCCAGCAGCAGATTGTCGATGTCGTCGCCGCCCAGGTGCGTGTCGCCGTTGGTCGATTGCACCTCGAAGATGCCGTCGCGCAGTTTGAGAATCGAAATATCAAAAGTCCCGCCGCCCAGATCAAAAACCGCAATCGTCCCCACTTTGGCGCGGTCGAGGCCATAAGCCAGCGCGGCCGCGGTCGGCTCGTTGACGAGGCGAAGAACTTCAAGTCCGGCCATGCGGCCCGCGTCTTTGGTGGCCTGGCGCTGCGCATCATTGAAGTAGGCCGGAACGGTGATGACCGCCTGCGTCACCGGCGCACCGAAGAAACGCTCGGCGTTGCGCTTGAGCTGGCGCAGAATGTACGCCGAAATCTCCGGCGGCGTGAAGCGGAGTTCACCCAACTGAATGCGCGGAATTTCACCCTCCACCACGTCCTTGGCCAGGTGAAAGGGAAAGAGCTTCAACTCATCGTGAATCTCTTCCAGGCCGCGGCCCATCAGCCGCTTGACGGAGTAGATGACGCGCTCCGGCGTCTGAATCAGCGCCTTGCGCGCGCTGTTGCCGACGGTGACTGTTGGCCGTCCGCCGGTCGCGGGAATTGGGTCAAGCGCCACCACCGACGGCACAAGGTTCGAGCCGTCCACGCCGGGAATCACAAACGGCGCCCCCCCCTCCATTGTTGCGACCAGGGAGTTGGTGGTTCCCAGATCAATGCCGACTACGCGTCCTTCCGCCATATTTTCTTTCTATGCTCCCAGGGTTTCAGTTACATCGCGGACCAGATTGCTCAAGTAGCGCCGCCGGTCCAGCAGGGCCACCATTCTTTTTTGCGACGCACTGCGCGCGGCTTTGTCGCCCTCGTCCCACTTGCGCCATTCGACGCGCAGGTCATCGTCCACGGCGCTCAGCAGAGCTTCCGTTTTCATCTTGGCCTGCGTCAGCGCCGCTTCCAGAGCCGCGTCCTCCGCGCCGGTCTGGCGATTCGCGCGCATCTCTTCGATCTGCATATTCAGCTCGAAAACTTCTTCCAGCAGATCAGCCGGCGTGCGCACGCTCTCTTTTTGGCGTTCAGGGTCCACCGCGCCCAGCAGTTTGAGCAGGTATCCGGTGCGGCGCAAGGGATCTCTCAGG
>Ga0224559_1001619_pt1 | contig 12216 bp, 13 predicted proteins | sample 714S33034metaG_FD_180676 | JGI IMG/M metagenome (GOLD analysis project Ga0224559, IMG submission 180676) | Peat soil microbial communities from Stordalen Mire, Sweden - 717 S3 30-34 | ecosystem: Environmental > Terrestrial > Soil > Wetlands > Peat | place: Sweden: Norrbotten County, Stordalen... | reverse complement strand
GACTTTCCCAATTTCAAGCGGAATGGAACGGTCGTTCATGAGAAGTATCCTTAAATCGGCAGATCTGCAGAAACTCCAGGATTACTTTTTCGGATTCTGGGTAAGGAGAGATAAGGCGGATCCTGAACGTGCCTGGCTGCTATACAATGAACAGGTGAAGAAAGTGCAGTACAATTTTGCGACCCGTATTAAAAAAGGATATCAGACCGACAGAGGACGGGTGTACCTGGAATATGGGCCTCCCAACACAAGGGTTCAGCAGTATAGCGAACCAAGTACATATCCTTATGAGATCTGGCAATACTATACCCTGAAAGAAACCCAGCGCAATAAAAAATTCGTTTTCTATGCACCGGATATTGTGACGAATGATTTTTACCTGATCCATTCCGATGCAATCGGAGAGACCAACAATCCCTCCTGGGAGCTTGTGCTGACCGGAAGAATGAATGCACCGTTAGACTTGCAGGATACCCAATCGATTAACACATGGGGAGGCCTCTCCAATGACTATTGGGATCTGCCAAACTAATACAAAACAGGAAGGTGTTAAAAATAAAAATGGATTGTCCGGTTAAGCCGGTCAAGAATTATTATTATTCCTTGTTAATTATTTAGTATTTTTACTCCCGTGGAATCGCCTCCTTCTATTGACTGATAATTTCTTATTATTTGATCGTGCGAATTGCTGTAGTCATACTGAACTGGAACGGAAGAAAATACCTGGAACAGTTTCTTCCTCCCCTGATCGAGTATAGCAGTGGAGAAGTGGATATCATCGTTGCAGATAATGCTTCCAAAGACGATTCTATTTCTTTCCTTGAGACGAATTTTCCTTCTGTCAGGATCATCCGTAACACTACGAATGAAGGTTTTGCACGAGGTTACAACCTGGCATTGAAACAGGTTGAGGCTGATTATTATATTTTGCTTAACTCGGATATCGAGGTTACTCCGGACTGGATCAGACCCATTATCGATATGATGGAAAAAGATCCGTCCATAGCTGCCTGTCAGCCTAAAATCCTTTCTTATACCGACCGGTCAAAATTTGAATATGCCGGAGCAGCCGGAGGATTTATTGACAAGTACGGATATCCATTCTGCCGGGGGCGTTTATTCCAGACTCTTGAAGATGACCTTGGACAATATGATGATGTCATAGAGATTTTCTGGGCTACCGGAGCATGTATGTTCGTAAGAGCAGCTATCTTCCACCAGGCAGGCGGACTGGATGAGGATTTTTTTGCTCACATGGAGGAAATAGACTTGTGCTGGCGCTTAAAAAATCTCGGGTATAAAATTATGTATTGCCCCAAGTCGGTGGTTTTTCATATCGGGGGCGGAACTTTACCCAAGATCTCCTGGAGAAAGACCTATTACAATTTCCGGAACAACTTTTACCTCCTTTACAAAAATCTTCCGGATGACCTGGTAAGGGATGTGTTTTTTAAAAGATTGTTCCTTGATGGCCTTGCGGCACTGAAGTTCCTGTTTACGGCAGGTTTTAAAGATTTCTGGGCGATCTATAAGGCACATGAGAGTTTTTACTCAACGCTTGGTAAAACAAAAGCTAAACGAAAATTGCTTCCTCATGCACCCCTTCATAAAGTTTACAGGAAAAATATTGTTTTCGAATATTTCTTAAGGAAGAAGAAAAAATTCTCGGATCTCGATCCGGAAAATTTCTATTAGTCGGACCCAACCCCACCCCCTAACCCCCTCCCCCAAGAGGGAGGGGGAACCCGAAGAGGGAGGGGAATGACCCCACCCCCTAACCCCCTCCCCCAAGAGGGAGGGGGAACACCAAAGAGCGGGGAGTAACAATTATGTCAGAGTTTCATCCTGAAACTTTCCAGTGCCAAGCGATAAGATTCCATACCAAAACCAATGATACTTCCTTTTACTACCGGGGCGATCAGGGATGTTTGTCTGAAAGATTCTCTTCCGAAGATATTGGAGATATGAACTTCAATCACACAGGTTGATATCGCCTTGACAGCATCTGCTATGGAGACTGATGTGTGTGTATACCCTCCTGCGTTGAGAATGATACCATCATAATTTAAACCGGCTTTCTGCAATGCGTCGATGATTTCTCCTTCAATATTGGTCTGGAAAAGATCGATATGAATATCGGGATAGGTTTTCCGAAGTTTCTTAAGGTAGGTGCTAAAAGCCTGGGAACCATAAATATCCTGTTCCCTTCCTCCCACCAGGTTCAGGTTCGGGCCATTGATGATGAGAATCTTCATGATTATTGATTTTATTACAAATATAAGTTTTTATTAATATATTTGTCCGTAATCCTTATCTCATGATCAGGATTTTGAACCAATATTAATAAACCTAAATCATTTTTTATGGAAGCACAAAAAGTGGACATGTTCTTAATGATGAACGCTAAGTTCTTTGAGACCCATCAGGTACCTTTCATTCGTGAACGCTTACTGGCGCTGGACGAATCCAAATACCTCCTGCTGCAAACAGCAGGGTTTAAAGACCCGACAATCTCCCTTGTCGTATCTTTAATCGGCGGACACTTTGGTATCGATCGTTTTCTGATCGGGGATACCGGGCTGGGTGTTGCAAAATTGCTGACTTGCGGAGGACTGGGAATCTGGACAATTATCGACTGGTTTATGATCATGGGGCGGACAAGGGAAGTTAACTTTGAAAAATTGCAACAATTGTTAATGTAGAAATGTCGAAAAAGAAACTTTACATTCTCATTCTGGGCTTAGCACTGGCCGGGTATTCATGGGTTATACTGAATCAATTCCTGCTGAAGACGGATAAACCCACGCTGAATGTGTGTTTATTCAGGCAGGTAACCGGGATTCCCTGCCCTTCGTGCGGTACAACTCATGCAGTTCTTTCAATCGCACAAGGGAACTTCAGGCAAGCACTGAATGAAAATATTCTGGGTTTTCCGGTTACATTGATGCTGATCATTTTTCCGGCCTGGATTTTGATCGATATAATACGGAAGAAAAATAGTTTTTATCAGTTCTATTATCTGGCAGAATCTTTCCTTCGAAAAAATTGGGTCAGTTTGCCTGTGCTCCTCCTTTTCCTTATTAACTGGGGATGGCAGATTTTGAAAATCGTGACGCGTGACGCGTGAAGCGGGAAAGGTGTAGGGGCTCAAGATTTTGAGCCCGTACGAGATGGGGCTCAAGATTTTGAGCCCGTACATATTCTTCAGAGGGAAGGTTTGTTATAGATTTCGTAGTGGGCAATGCCCATTTTTTGAAAGGCGTGACGGAAGGAGGTTGTCAGGACGCCCAATCCATATTTAATACTTCTTTTCAGGTTGATTGAAGATGCTTCTTTAAAATATTTTGTGGGGCAGGTTATCTCTGCTATCTCGAATCCCTGATAGAGGATCTGTGAAAGCATCTGGTTATCAAAAACAAAGTCGTCGGAATTTACCTCGTAGTTGATACTTTCCAGTACCTTCCGGGAAAATGCACGGTATCCGGTGTGATATTCTGAGAGTTTGGCACCGATTATGAAATTCTGCAGGAGTGTAAGAACCCGGTTTGAGATGTATTTATATACCGGCATTCCGCCTTTTATTGCACCTTTGCCCAATATCCGGGATCCCAAAACCACTTCATAAACCTCGTTAGCAATAAGATATGCCATGGAAGGGATGAGTTTTGGGGTGTACTGATAATCAGGATGAACCATGATCACGATGTCGGCGCCCATTTCTAAAGCAGCCTTATAACAGGATTTCTGGTTTCCTCCATATCCCGTATTTTTTTGATGACTGATAATGTTATGGATCCCGAGATCCTTTGCAACACCAATGGTATTGTCCTGGCTTGCATCGTCAACTAAAAGTACTTCATCTACGATATCAAAAGGGATTTCATTGTATGTGTTTGCCAGGGTTTTTTCAGCATTGTATGCAGGAAACACAACTACTATTTTTCTATTTTTAAGCATGGGTAAAAAATATCATTTAATAGTGCTATTCCTTCCATAATCTGATTAGCAGGATCTCCGCAAACAGGAAGGCCAACACGCCCAGGACAAAGTATTTCCACAAGGAAGTTCCCTGGTTAATGTCGTGGATCTGTCTGGCCAGAGAAACCTGTTTCCCTTTCAATACGGCAAAGTACTTTACGGCTGACCTTTTCAGCATAGCATTGATTTCATCCCCAGTATAGCAATGCAGGTCGGATTCACGCCGGTTATAGTTAAATGCAACACCCTGAACCATGCGTGATCCTTCCATTATCGTATACAGTCCGGCTTCTTTGATCTGATCATGCGGATAGAGGCGGATGAGCGATCCGTTTGACCTCATCTCAGGAATACTTTCAAAGTCACCGTTCAATTTTTTAATCTTGTAAACTTCTTTATTTCTTAAAGAATCATTTTCAATTCCAATGCCATTGTCACCAGACAAAGAGTAAAACAATGGAACAGAAGGTACGCTCAAGAGTGCAATTTTATAAAGGACCGGAACAAATATGGAATTCCTGGGAAAATTACTTGCTTTATCATCCAGAGGCACTGCAAATAGAAAAACCTGTCCTTTTCCTGCTTTAGTCAATGAAAGAAAGGGTTGTCCATTCTGAAGTTTCATCAGATCTTCCGTGGCCGATCTTGAAGTACGGCTTAAGATATAATGCCATTTAACCCTTGGCAGGTCAGCATTTTCAGGCAGCACGATCTTTCCCGAAGCATCCCTTTCAAATACATCCCGGAAAATCGGGCTTTCCGTATTTATCTCCGATACATTAACATGGGCAGTATCTGTTCCGGTGATTACCGGGGCGCCCAGGATTGTCAGCAATTCGTTATACATCAAAGGATCTGCCTTGTCCGGTGGGAAAACGATGATATTGCCTCCATTCATGACATATCGTGAAATTTCCAGTTTCAACCCTGATGAGATTTCTTTTATTCCGTTCAGGATAATCAGGGGATATCGCCCGAATGAGGAAAAATCCAACTGCTTATCTCCTCCATCTCTGAAAATAAATGTCGAATCAGAAGCATACAATGCATCCAGGTATGGACTTGGTTTATCACTGTTAATACAAAACAATGGAACCGCCGATGCAATCGTATAAGAGATAAAGAAATTATCATCCCATGTGACAGGGTAATCAGGAATGGAGAGCACACCTGATTGTATCCCGGCTGCATTGTTCGTATAAGGCAGAACAACCGTAGTTTCAGATTGGGGTTCGATTTCAAAACTTGCAACTGTTTTTTGAACATTATTGATCGAAAACTGTAACGGGATCTTTTCCATCCGTTCATCAGAAGAATTCTTAATCTTCACCCTGAGTTTTGCCGGTTGCAAAGGCTGAAGAACAGGATTGTCAAACCAGGCAGAATCAATATAGAGGTTGTTCTGTTTAGCTGAGACTACCGGGACAAAGATCCAGGAGATGGCAGTATCTGGTTTCAGATCAATAAAACCCGAAGTGGTGCGTTGAAAATCAGAAATAATATAAGCCACAGGGTTCATACTCCTGGCACCCGAGAACATATCCTCCTGGCGCTTCATGACTTCTGCCAATGATCTTACTGCGGGTGATATTTTCACTTCTTCTACGAGCGTCCTGAATTCATCCCTGCTGACGAATCGCTGATGTCTCCCTTCAAAATCAGTCGTAAGTAGTTGAAACAGATCAGAAGGTTTGCATGCATCTGCAATCTCAACGGCTTTAGTTTTTGCTTCATCAAGCAGTCTTCCTCCAGCCGACAGGGCCTCCATGCTAAAAGAGTTGTCAATATAGATGCTGATTGCCTGCGAACCTTTGAGCTTTTTCTTTAGGAGTGAAGAAGGAAGGTAAGGCTGTGCGAACACCATAACCAGGCAGGTTATTGCGAGAAGCCTGGCAATAAGGATCAGGAGGTGTTTCAACTGCGACCGTTTTTTTGTCTCCTGCTTTATCTCTGCAATAAACTTTACATTGGTAAAATAGATCTTTTTGTATCTCCTGAAATTGAAAAGATGAATGATGACCGGTACAGCAAGTGCAGTAAGGGCAAATAAAAACAACGGTTGAGCGAAAACCATGAATGTCAGATTGCGGATAACAAAAGTAAAAAAAATCCCGGCATAACCGGGATTTTATAAGTTTGACAGGTTTGATTTTTAAATCACTCCCTGGTCAAGCATGGCATTTGCCACCTTGAGGAAACCTGCAACGTTAGCTCCTTTTACGTAGTTCACATATCCATCCTTGTCTTTTCCATACTTAACACATGATTCGTGGATGCTGCACATGATCTCATGGAGACGTTTGTCAACTTCTTTTATCGGCCAGCTAAGTTTCATGGCATTTTGCGACATCTCCAGTCCGGATGTGGCGACACCGCCGGCATTCACGGCTTTACCGGGAGCAAAAAGGATCTTATGTTCCAGGAATATTTCGACAGCTTCCGGTGTACAAGGCATATTTGCACCTTCAGCCACACAGACAACACCATTTTTAATCAGGTGAGCGGCGTCTTCTTTATTGAGCTCATTTTGTGTTGCGCAAGGCATTGCGACATCACACTTCACTTCCCATGGATGTTTTCCCTGGTGGAATTTTGCATTCGGGAATTCATAGGAATAGGGTTTTACAATATCCTGGCTTGAAGCTCTTAATTCGAGCATGTACCCGATCTTTTCGCCGGAAATGCCATCCGGATCATAAATATATCCGTCAGGGCCACTGATGGTAACAACTTTCCCACCAAGTTCTGTTACTTTAGTGGCTGCGCCCCATGCTACATTTCCAAATCCCGAAAGTGCAACGGTTTTGCCTTCGAAATTCATTCCTTTTGTTTTCAGCATTTCATTGGCAAAATAAACTGCCCCGAAACCGGTAGCTTCCGGACGGATAAGACTGCCGCCCCAACTCAGACCTTTTCCGGTGAGGACACCTGAATTTTCACAGGCCAGTTTTTTGTACATGCCATAAAGAAAGCCGATCTCACGGCCGCCTACGCCGATGTCACCTGCCGGGACATCAGTTTCAGGACCAATCACTTTCCAGAGTTCAAGCATATAAGCCTGGCAGAAACGCATGATTTCATTATTGGATTTACCTTTCGGATCGAAATCGGAACCACCCTTTGCCCCTCCCATGGGCAGGGTGGTCAGGCTGTTTTTGAAGATCTGCTCGAATCCCAAAAATTTCAAAATACTGAGGTTAACACTGGGGTGAAATCTCAGGCCACCTTTATAGGGGCCGATGGCATTGTTAAACTGAATACGGTATGCCCTGTTCACCTGAACTTTTCCATTATCATCGACCCAGCTGATTTTAAAAGTATAAATCCTGTCAGGATCGACAAGGCGTTCAATTATGCTAGCGGATTCAAAATGAGGATTTTCATTGTAAACTTCTTCAATGGATTCAAGTACTTCCCGCACTGCCTGAAGATACTCCATTTCGCCCGGATTTTTTTTGGCCAGGTCGTTCATTATTTTCTCTAGATTCATGTTGTAATAATTTAAGGATTTTAAAAAATATATAAAAAGATGTTTTTATTTAAATTTCAAAAAGCAGTGCAAAATTAAGTAATTTAAAGGATTAAACAAAGGAAATTGTCAGAAGTCAGCAGTTGGTAGTTAAGGGAATTATTACCGGAGATTGTTGATCAGACTGTCATTTTTGAATATTTTTATGGAGATTACTTTTCCGGAAAGGTCATATTCTATTTCCTCGCCATCCTTAAGATTGTCTTTGTAGTGGATTTCATGGCTGACTTTCCCATCCTGGTAAAAGGATCGTTGTTTTCCTGTTCCATGGATAAACTGCCCCTCCCCTCTGATATCACCGCTGAGATCATAATAAAGCCATTTTCCGGTAAAATAACCTTTCAGGTACTGGCCCTGAACCTTTAAACGGTTGTTGTTATGGTATTCACGGTAAGGTCCATTGAGTATCCCATTCATGAACGTGGCTTCCGATAATTTTCCTCCATCTTCGTACCATTCGGTTGAGAGGCCATCAAGGTTTCCCTTATCATAATTCTGTTCATCCTTCTTTTTTTTATAGTTAAAGTACCTGATCAGAGGCCCCTGCAAAAGATTGTCCTTATAAAAACATTCCAGTTGAATATCGCCTGATGGATTATAATAAACCGACCTGCCATAATATTTTCCTCCCTTCATATGCACCACAGATTTCAGCTTTCCGTCGGGATAGTACTCTTTTACCGCGTTACTACAGGAAGTAAAAATAAAAACAGCAAGAAACAGATATATTAAAAGATAAACCGGGGAACTTTTCATTGGGAGTATCTATTGATAAAGGTGAATTGTTCCTACAATACCCGTGATCATCATCTGGATTGCAATCACAGCAAGGATCAGTCCCATGACCCGTGTCACAACTTTGAGAATTCCGGGGTTAATCCGTGCTGCTAATTTGTGGCTGGAAATAAAAAGAAGCCAGGTTATTAAACAAATCAAGGCAAACATTGAAATTACAAGAACCACATTCGCCACAGCTTTTCCTGCCCCAACAAAATTCATTGCCGCGGATATAGTCCCGGGGCCTGCCAGAAGTGGAGTTCCCAAGGGGGTTATAGCCATGTCTTCAGCGATCTTTTCCATATCTTCACGAGCCATGGGCGCCTGAGAATGCATCATCGAATCCTTTGCATTAAGAAGGTTAAACCCTATAATAAAAACAATCACTCCTCCGGCAATCTGGAATGCAGGCAATGTAATTCCGAACAGCCGGAAAATGATATGTCCGAAAATGCAAAAAATAGTTACGATAAAAAAAGCAACAATGACGGCACGTAAAGCCACTTTTCGTTGTGTACTCCGGTCGAAGCCAGAAACCATACCAATAAAAACCGGTAAATTGCCAATTGGGTTCAGCATGGCAAAAAAGCCCATGAAAACTGTAAAACCATGCAACCAATAATCCTTGATAATCATTCTATTTTAGAATTGGACTTATTAATGCGTATTTTTTTGTTTCTGCAAGGAACTTTTGTAAAAGCTTTCCTGAGAAAGGATTCGAGAAATCCATTCTTTCCGGATGCCATTGAACACCCACCATAAAAGATTTTTCACCGGGATCTTTCCATTCGATACCTTCGATAATGCTGTCGGCTGCCTGGGCATCTTGTTTCAGTCCTTTTCCCAGCTTCAAAACAGCCTGGTGGTGATTGGAAGTAACGACACCGGTATCAACACCGATAATAATATGCAAATATGATGAAGCGTCCAACCTGACCGAATGATAGCATTGAAGATAATCATCACATTGGTGAACTACATCCCCAGGTTTTGTGATAACAGCGGGGTCAAGAGGAACGGCTGTCTCCATGCCAGTATTTACTTTGCCGGGCGGAAGATTATTAACCTGACCTTTTGATCTAATGTAAGAAGGAATATCGGTGATCAGTGTTCCCCCTAAAACGACATTCAGCATTTGTTCACCGCGGCATATTCCCAGGATTGGCATTTTCATGGCTAACGCCTCATTAATCATGGCTTTCTCGAGCTTATCCCGGTTCTGGTCAATATCCCTGCAAACCTTATTATCATCTTCATTTTTATATAAAGAAGGATCTATATCGCCACCACCGGTAAGAACCAGCCCTGCGCATTCGTGCAGTTTTTGGATCGCCTCAGCCAGTTTCAGGTTGTCAAGGTTTATTAAAATTATCGAAGAATCTCCCCGGGTAATCCAGTCAATGTAATTGGGAGATGATTTAGTCAGGGCAACTTTAACAGGTTGGCCATTTGTCTGATTGGAGCAGAAAAAAAACGGCAGAACAAAGACAATCAGAACCATGCAGTGAATTTTCTTCATAAGGAGTGATTTATTACATTGCAAAAATAAGTTGTTCCCGGAAATTACAATTATTGAAGTGAAAAATAATATGGCTCAGTAAAAGTAACATATTCTTTTGTAAATGAATTATCTTCATTCCTGATTACGAGTTCTTCAAGAGAAGGGTCAGCATCAGAATGAAATCCAAAACCACTCAATATCCTGTTAACAGGTTTACCGGCTTTTGGCTTTATTTTCATTTGTTTCCGGATGTACAATCCTGCTGTTTCCGCCAATAAGATTAATTTCCCGGTTTCTTCAGCCGGAAGGATGATCAAAAAAATCCCATCCGAACTTAAAAGATGTTTAACAGCTGCAATCAGTTCCTGTCTGCTCAGAAGTGAAGTGTGCCGTGCGCGGTTTTTCCCCGGGTAAGGAGATTGAAGTGAATCGATGAAGAACGGAGGGTTGGTGATGATCATGTCGTATTTTTTCTGATTCATGGAAGCAAAATTCTGCAGGGTGATGCATTGCGCATGTAAATTTTTGCTCCAGGGGCTGTTCTGAAAGTTTGATCCTGCCTGTTTGATGGATTCTTCATCACTATCGATGGCATCGATCCATGCAGTTGATCGTTGGGAGAGCATCAGGGAGATCACTCCGCATCCGGTGCCGATTTCGAGGATTGATTTCACATTTGCGGGGTCCGCCCATGCACCAATAAGAATAGCATCGGTGCCGATCCGCATTGTACTCCTGTCATCCTCAACGATGAATTGTTTAAAACGGAATGCCATATCTGTTTAAAGGTAGACATCTATGAGTCCTTCAGGGGCCCGGATGTGCAATTCCTTCTTCTTACGGTCAACTTTCAGGATAATATCATCCACGAGGGGGACAAGAATTTCTTTTCCCCCGAAATTTATCTGTAGCATAGCCTGACGCGGAAGTTCCATGACTTTTTCCAGGGTTCCTATATTGCCATGTACGGCATCTATTACTGAAAACCCCCTGACTTCATGATAGTAGAATTTTTTTCCTTTCAGGCGGGGAAGGTTGTCCAGTGGAAGGTACATTTCGCGGCCACTATAGACAACAGCCTCATCCGCAGTAGTTACATCTTCAAAATGGAAAAGTGCCTTTTGTCCGGTTTGGATCTCTATGGAATTAATTAAAAAAGGAACCCATTCACCATCAAGATCAAGGTAAACAGATTCCAGTTTTTTATAGTTCAGGGGTTCGTCAACATCCAGGTATGCGACGACCTGACCTTTACTACCAAATGGCTTAGCAATCTTACCGAGGTAATAAAAATCATCTTTGTTCATGGGAACGTAAAGAGTTCCGGTTATTCCTGTTTTGGCTCTTCTGCCGGTGGTTCCGGTTCCTGTGGAGCAGCTTCAGGTTCAGCAGTAACTTCTTCCTTAGCTTCAGATTCAACATGTTCCTTAGCTGCAGTTTCGGCTTTCATCTTTGCAGCAGCCTCGGCTTCAACTTCGGCCTTTGCCTGCATTTCTGCGAATACTTCTTTTCTTGCTTCGGCTTCAGCCTCAGCAACTTTAGCAAGTTTCTTAGCAACAGCAGTAGCCTTAGCTTCATTTACCTCAACTTCGTGTGCAACCTGTTCTTTCTTTCCTTCCTTAGCCATCAGTTCATTCTCGCGCATTTTGCTGACAATCTTTGCCTGTTTCTCGGTAGCCCATACCTGGAATTTCTCTTCGGCCTGTTCGGGAGTCATGGCGCCTTTTTTTACGCCTTGTAAGAGGTGAAATTTATAGAGTACACCTTTATAGGAGAGGATCGCTCTGACCGTATCCGTGGGCTGGGCGCCTTTTTGCATCCAGTCAATGGCTTTGTCAAAGTTCAAATCAATTTCAGCGGGTTTGGTTAGTGGGTTGTAGGTGCCAATTCTTTCGATGAATCTTCCTTCCCGTGGTGCACGACCATCCGCGATGACAATGTGGTAAAAAGGTTGTCCCTTTTTCCCTTTTCTCTGCAATCTGATTTTCGCTGGCATTTTTGAATCTTAATTAATAATGAGTAATCATTTGAATTTTAGGGGTGCAAATGTCGTAATTTTTTTTGAACCGGCAAAGAGAAGGGGGAAATCTTTTTTTAGGTCCGCCCCTGACCTTTTAACCCCACCCCCTAACCCCCTCCCCCAAGAGGGAGGGGGAACCCGGGCTATTCAGTCGGCAGTTCGCAGTCGGCAGTCGGCAGTTCGCAGTCGGAAGGCAGAGGATAGAGGGCGGAGGGGGGAGGGGACAATCGTGACGCGTGACGCGAAAATCGTGAGAGGTGAGAGGTGAAGGCATAAAGAAAATTTGAATTGTTCATCCTATTGAACAACATGATACCTAAGTAAACTCCAAGTCGTATCAAATTGAGCAGTAACTATTTTATTGCTTCACAAACTTCTCCACTTCCACTGTCTTATCATTGGTCACCCTTA
>Ga0224559_1001618_pt1 | contig 12220 bp, 13 predicted proteins | sample 714S33034metaG_FD_180676 | JGI IMG/M metagenome (GOLD analysis project Ga0224559, IMG submission 180676) | Peat soil microbial communities from Stordalen Mire, Sweden - 717 S3 30-34 | ecosystem: Environmental > Terrestrial > Soil > Wetlands > Peat | place: Sweden: Norrbotten County, Stordalen... | reverse complement strand
GGAGCGCGACGCTCAGCACGATCATGCCCGCCATAACGCTTCCAGCGCGTGGATCGCCGGTGGCAAAGGAGATCGACGATAGAACCGCCAGCAGAACGACCAGCGGGTTTCGAATGATGATCAGGAGACGGATAAACCAGCCGCGCTGCCGCTCTTGCGCAACCTCATTCGGCCCTGCTACACGCGCTCTCGAGTCGGCCTCGCTTTGTGTAAGGCCGGTGGAAGCCGTATGCAAGGAGCGAAGCAGGTCATCCCCGTCTCTCCCCGCCGCATCGAGGACAGCAGGAGAGACGCGAATGTTATGTTCCTTTGCCTTCGCGGGGATTTGAGACTCATCCGGAGCGGGAAGAGCCGCGACAGTGCCGCGAGCTCCGGAGTTCACCTTTGCTGAGGAGTCCTCAGCGGCGTGATTCGAATCAGGTGTTCCCATCTTCTTAGATCCCTTCCCGGGCCAGGCTCTACACACCGAGCGGAGATGCAAGACGGCACCGGCGAAGCCTACCGGGATCGCCGTCGATAGGCCGCAGCATGGTCCAACCCAGGCTACTCGACACTCTCCCAGGCTATTCGCTTTGTTGCAGCGACTTTCCCCGCTTCAGCATCCAGCCGATCGCTGTTCCAGCCGCAATGCCAGCAGCAAGTATGATTGCGGCGGTTTCAAGCGGGTGCCGTTGCAAGCGCCTCTTTGTGTTGTAAAGCAATTCCGCGGCGGCATCGGCGCCATCTCTCGCCGCGCGCCGGGCTGCTAAGGCACTATCTTCCAGCGCGTCGGCAACAGCGGTTGCCGCCCGCGTAGCCTTGTGCGTCGTATCGTCAATTTGTTGGCCCACGTGTTCGAATACTGATTGTTCCATTGGGTATTCACCTCTCTCGTTCCTGGTTCGATCGTGATTGGTCTATTCTTTGAAGGCTCATTCAACCTTGCCGACCCGCTCTTGAACCCTGCCGGCAGCCTTCTCAGCCCCTCTATCCGCTACGCTGAGAGACGGCAGTATCTGCTCCAGACGACAGACGCATCGGAAGGCCGGGACAGGCGACCGCGGCGCGGAGCAACCGCCCATTCTCATCATGGACGGATCACTGGTTAGGATTGGGGTGGCGATGATGGTGCCGATGATGGTGATGGTGATGATGGCGCACGACGACAACAACCTGACCCTGCGCCGCATAGGGCACTGCAAAGCTAAAAAGGAGAACTAAACCCAGCAAGAACTTTTTCATACTCTATTGTGACCTGAGACTGTGCATGCGGTTGAGCAACTTTGACCTGTACGCACATTGCAGCTTTATGAAAGGTAGAGGCACCCAGAATTTGGCCAATGCATAGCGCAACGGATGAGCGCCTGAAGACAAGCAGAATGAGCAAAAGGGAGCAGATGATTCGCCCGGCTACGAGTTCAATCGCAGAGTCAATCATTGCAGGCTAAATGCGTTTCAACCTGCAAACGATGCATGTCTCAAAGTCATGCAGGCGTGCATCTTCCATCCGTCGGAAACATCCAATTTAGCAGAACGCTCTCCGGAAGGATTTATCTTTATGATTTCTCTGTTAGACCCCATTCAGATCGGTGAGATTCACCTGCCGAACCGGGTTATTATGGCTCCGCTTACTCGCTTGCGTGGCACACCGGAGCACATTCCGACGCAACTTATGGTCGAATACTATACACAACGTGCCGGTGCGGGCCTGATCGTCTCCGAAGGCATCCCGGTTGTACCGCAAGGCGTTGGATACGCGAATGTGCCGGGGATTTGGTCCCCAGACCAAGTGGAAGCCTGGAAGCTGGTGACCAAGTCCGTGCACCGGGCAGGGGGCCGGATGTTCGCACAACTCTGGCATGTGGGCCGCATCTCAGACCCGCGCTTTCTGGAAGGTAAACTCCCGGTTGCTCCCAGCGCTATCCGGCCTGCAGGCCATGTAAGCCTGGTGCGCCCGGTTACCGATTACGTGACACCACGCGCGCTGGAGACGTCCGAAATTCCGGGCATCGTCGAGGCCTTCCGCAAGGGAGCAGAGAACGCAAAACAGGCTGGTTTTGACGGCGTCGAAATCCATGGGGCCAATGGCTACCTGCTCGATCAGTTCCTGCAGGACGGCTCGAATCGCCGTACAGACGAGTATGGCGGATCGATCGAAAACCGCGCCAGGCTCATGCTTGAAGTTGCCGATGCGGCGATCTCGGTGTGGGGTGCCCCGCGCGTGGGCATGCATCTGGCGCCGCGCGGCGATTCTCAGGACATGCATGATTCAAACCCGCTGGCGACATTCGGCTATGTGGCGCGTGAGCTAGGCAGACGCGGGCTCGGCTTCCTGTTGGCGCGCGAGTACTTCGGACCCGACCGATTGGGTCCGCAACTCAAAAAGCAATTCGGAGGCGTATACATCGCGAATGAGAAATACACTCTGGCACAAGCAAATCAGGTCATCGGGGACGGTGAGGCGGATGCGGTAGCCTTCGGCCAGCTCTTTATCGCCAACCCCGATCTGCCGTCTCGGTTTACGAGCCATGCACCGCTCAATGCGCCGGACGGAAGCACCTACTTTACATCGGGGCCACATGGCTATACCGACTACCCCGCGCTGAGTGTGTAGCAAAGGAATCAATGCAGTCGCTGTCGGGGTGGTCTGTTGGATTCACGATAAGAGCGGAACGACACGAACAAGGAGCCTCGATGAATGAGGCGCCTTGAGACTTGGCCTTGCCCGATTGGCTCTCGAGTGGGCAATCGGTGTCGGTGGCGATTAGGGCCGTCTGGACGGGAAAGGCATCGTCCGCCGCAACCGCCGGTCGACATCCGGCAATCATGACCGAACGAGCGTGAAGGTGAGGGCCAGGGTAAGCGTTGTGAGGGCCACAATGACTGGCACGGCCCAAAGGCCAAGCAGCACCAGCCGTCCGGCGCGGACTTCTACTCCGTCGCGCCGTGCAAACGCCAGGACAAGCATTGTTGCCAGTGATCCGAACGGGGTGATCATCGGTCCCACGTCAGCGCCGATGAGTGCAGCCAGTACCGTGCCCATATGGGCGTGGGAGCGCAATAGTACGCTGCGGGCGATTAACGCCGCGGGAAGATTGTTCACAATATTCGAAGCGAGAGCCGTGGCGCCCGCGGCAGTCAGAAGCTTCTGCGGCGATCCAGGCCGCATCTCCGCAAGCCATCCAGACGAAAGGTCGACAATACCCAGGTTCTCAAGCCCCTGCACGGCGATGAAAAGCCCGATGACAAAAGGGAACAGGTCCCACGAGAGTTCCAATGCGGTTCGCGCGTGCACGCGTCCTGCCAGCAGACCGGCAATCGCCAGCACCGCGCTGGCTGCGAAGGCGAAGACGTAGGGTTCAATCCCCATCAACGGCGCAAGGAAGTAACATACGAGTACGCTAATCAGGACTGCGATGCAGACCACGAAGTAGAAATGATTTGGAACCACGCTTGCGGGAACCGGCAAGCTCTCGCCGTCGAAGCTGCTGGGCAGCTCACGACGAAAGTGCCAGCGCAGAATTATGTATGTGGAGACAAGCGCAACCAGTTGGGGAACGATCATGCGTGCCGCGAAGGCCGCGAAGGTCTGGTGGAAGGTGTCCGAGAAGAGGAGATTGGTGAGATTGCTGATGGGAAGCAGAAGCGACCCCACGTTGGCAACAAACGCGCATAGCACCACGTAGGGTGCGGCCGGGACCTTGAGCCTCTTTACCAGGGCCAGCATCACGGGCGTGAGCATCACCGCTGTCGTGTCAAGAGACAACACTGCCGTGACGATTGCGCCGGCCACGAATGCGTTTCTATAGAGCGAGTGTGCGTCTCCTCGCGCGATGCGCGCGCATCGAATCGCAGCCCAGTCGAAGAAGCCGCTCTTACCAACCAGCAAAGAAAGAGCAAGCAGCGAAAGCAGGAACAGCAGGGCATTTTTCCCGGCCAGGACCGAGTTAATGGCCTCGTGCGGCGTGACCAAGCCAAGAGCCAGCATCGCAACTGCCGCGAGCGTCGTCCACCAAGCGTCGTTCCATCGGCGCGGGCGAATGACCACCAGGGCGACCATTAGGATGAAGATCGCCAATGTGGCCGCAATGCGTGCTGTGCCGGTCATGCATTTTCCAGTCGTTTGTTGCGGGTCTCGGGCATGAACAAATACAGAATAACGAACGCCGCCAGAGCCACCGCGGCAAGGAAGAGGAAACCCGCGCGAAAGCCCATGCGATGAACCCAAAAACGGCAGTTGAGAACCTTCATCGGCATTTTGCGTCGGGTATGGGAGCCTCTGAAAGCCGCTGCTTTGTATCAGGGCATGACTTTAGTCGTGCCGCAAATGGCTGAAAATAGAGGTGGGCTTTAGCCCCTGCGGCAATGCTGGCGCTGAGAACAACACACATTCGGTTCCTTCTCAATCACGGGTTTCATATTGCTCCGCAACTCACCAAAATCGTGAAATTCTCAATGTTCACAGCCCCTCTTGGTTTGAAACAGTTGGCCATTTTGACCGCACTTCAACTGCCGTTTTAAGGATGATTTGGACTTTCACCACAGGCCGCCAGGGCGGCGCCGATGCCGACTGCGGTAGCGATCGCTCCCAGCGTTAGATTAACGCGGCTGGCGCCGCCCGTCAGATCGGAAATCACCAGGACCGATTGCAGACGAGTGGAGGACCGTGGGGCCAATCCCATGGTCGAAGCGCAATGTTAACCCTGATTCAACCTTCTTTCAAGCCGCCTTTCATTCTCATCCATATAAGAGTAGAGTTCCCTCACACCCAGATTGAACTGGTTGGATTTGCAGAAGTCGTCTGCTCCGGCAATTCTTTCTCCGGTTACCGCGGTAATGGGATGCTATGTCTTACGTAGGCATCAACATCGGCGCACTGACGGTCAAGGTCGTCGAGGTCCAAGCCGTTCTAAAAAATGCCAGGGTGAAGGCCCATCGGGGACGGCCCCTGGAAGTTCTTGAGCACTTGCTGGCGCAGCCTGAATTCGCCGCCGCCGAGTACTTTGGCGTATCGGGCCAAATGGGTCACATCTTGGAGTTTGCCGCCATCCAACGTGCCTTGAGCGAAGTGGGGCGCGAGCACGCGGAGGGCAAGTTCGATGCCGTGGTTTCGTTGGGCGGCGAGTCCTTTCTGGTCTATACGCTCACGGAGGGAAGAGTCACCAATGTTCTGTCGCACAACAAGTGTGCCGTGGGCAGTGGTGAGTTCTTTGTGCAACTGATTGGCAGGATGGGCCACGACATGGACGCGGCAATCCAGCTTTCGTCCTCGGGCAAGGTTGTTCCGCTCGCTTCACGTTGCACCGTACATTGCAAATCCGATGTGACGCATAAGCTCAATCGCCATGAGGCGACACCAGCGGATTGCCTGACGCCGGCGGGAGCAGGGCCGACGGTTTGGCATTTTGCCAATCGGATACCGAATGCCGCCTCGTTCGCCAAGAGACAATGCGACTTCCACCCGACTTCCTTCTTGCCTAAGCGGCAGTGCGCTAAACATGGTTCGGTATAGAATACCGGGCAGTAACTAACTTCAAATGCTCTCGCGCGGGAATCGTGAAAATGCCTGGGAACGTCATCGAAGGTGGAACCCCCGAGAAGGACCAGCGAGAGCTGCTGGAAGCTCATTTTGCCATGCGTCTCTCCTTGCTTTTGGGCGTGGCAATGCTCCTGGGAAAGACCACCGCCTATTTCATGACGCATTCGGCTGCTATCTTTTCCGACGCGGCCGAGGCGGTGATCCATGTGTTCGCCGTCGGCTTTGCCAGCTTCAGCCTTCGTCTCAGCCGCCGGCCGGCTTCGCATCATTTTCTCTATGGCTACGAACGCATCTCATTCTTCTCTGCCGGGTTTGAGGGCGCACTGATTGTTGTGGCCGCGGTCGCCATTCTCTTCGAATCGAGTCGCGAGTGGATCGCCGGACTGCAAATCCAGCACGTCGGATCGGGAGTCGTGCTCATTCTCATTGCCGGCATCCTCAACTCGGGTCTTGGCTACTACCTCATCCGCACCGGCAAGAGGACCAATTCCCTCATCCTCGAGGCCAATGGCAAGCATGTCTTGACCGACAGTTGGACCAGCTTCGGCGTCGTGGGCGGGCTGGGCCTGGTGATGCTCACACACTGGAAACCATTCGATCCCCTGGTGGCAATCGCGGTGGCAGTCAATATTCTCTGGTCCGGCGGGCGCCTGGTGTGGCGCTCAGCAAAGGGGCTCCTGGACTATTCCGATCCCCAGGAGGGAAAGAAGATCCGCGAGCGGCTCGACGCCATCTGCTCCGACCTGAATATTCAATACCATGGCGTGCGCTTCCGTACCACCGGCTACCGGCAGATCATCGAAGTACACCTTCTCTTTCCGAATCTGACCTCGGTGCGTGAGGCCCATGCGCTCGCCACCATCCTGGAGGAGCGGCTCACTGCCGAATTGGGCACCCCTGCCGAGGTCGTCACTCACCTGGAATCGCTCGAAGATCATGCCGAGGTCCACCACCACCAGCACTACACCGGAAGGCCCGACTAGGCCGTTGAAACCGGTTCGATTGGCGCCTTCATCGTCTTCTCCCGTGCCTCGGGATTATCATCGCTTTGTGGAACCTCTTCATCTGGGCGATATTCTGGCCAACGCCATTACCCATGGCATCGGAGCCATTCTGGCTGTTGTGGGTGCGGTATTTCTGATCGCTGCGTCTACCCGCGGATCGGCCTTGGTCGTCGTTAGTTGCAGCGTCTTCAGCGCCACGCTGGTGCTCGTCTATGTGTGCTCCACGCTCTATCACTCGCTGGTGCGGACGCGTGCACGCCATGTGTTCCAGGTTCTCGATCACTCCGCAATTTACCTGCTCATTGCCGGCACCTACACCCCGTTTACGCTCGTGTCTCTGCATGGCGCCATCGGCTGGTGGGTCTTCGGCGTCGAATGGGGACTCGCCCTCATCGGGGTCATCTTCAAGAGCTTTGCTGTCGACAAATTCGCTGTCGCGTCGGCGCTGGTTTACCTGTTCCAAGGCTGGTTCGGGGTCTTCGCCGTGCGCCTGTTGGCCGACGCCATTGGCTGGCACGGAGTCATGTGGCTGGCGGCGGGCGGATTGGCGTACACGCTGGGGATCGTCTTCTTCGCGCTTGATCGCCTGCGCTATTTTCACGCCGCATGGCATCTGTTTGTCCTGGCCGGCAGCGTGGCCCACTACTTTGCCATCCTTTACTACGTACTGCCGCCGCGGCCTTGAGACACATGTCAATCCCAAGCGGCCCAGACAAGATTGTTAAGATGGATGCGGGCCTGGCCGATGCTCCTCCGGCTGATTGAGCGAGCGTTGCGCAGACAGTTTGGAATGGAAGCGAACATGGCGAAGTATCTGGTGACAGGCGGTGCAGGTTTTTTTGGCGGCATCCTGGAGAATCGGCTTCTTGCCGGCGGTGCGGAAGTGGTCAGTGTTGACCTGGTGCCGGACACCACGCGCCATCCATCGCTCACCAGCATCCTCGGGGACATTCGCGACGAGAAGGCCATGCAGGCGATCTTTGCCGCGCACAGTTTCAGCGCCGTTTTTCATATCGCCGCCATGCTGGCCCACGGAAAGATGAGCCGCGAACTGCTGTGGACCAGCAACGTGGACGGAACCCAGATCGTCGCCAAGTGCGCGCGCGAAGCGGGGGTGAAGAAACTGGTGTTCACCTCCTCCAATTGTCTCTGGGCCAGCAACATGGGGCGGCCTGTGCGCGAAGACGACCCACCGGCGCCGGCGGAGTTATACGGCGAGTCGAAGCTTGAAGGCGAGCGGCTGTTACGCACGTTCGAAGATGGTCTCGATGTTGTGATTCTCCGCTGTCCCACGATTATCGATAGCGGCCGTCTCGGCCTGCTGGCGATTCTTTTCGAATTCATTCGCGAAAACAAGACGGTGTGGGTGGTCGGTTCCGGAGCCAACCGCTACCAGTTCATCTACGCCGGCGACCTGGTCCAGGCCTGTGTGCAGTCGCTCGACTATGCCGGCTCGGGCACATTTCATGTGGGCAGCGACAACGTGCCCACCTTGCGCGATTGTTACGAAGCAGTCATTGCCGAGGCCGGCAGCCATTCGCGCGTCCGCTCGCTACCCAAGGCACCGGCGCTGGCAGCCATGCGGCTGGCGCACAACCTCAAGATCTCCCCGCTTGGCCCCTATCACTATCGGATGATTGCCGAGGATTTCACCTTTGACACCACCCGCATCCGCCAGGCAATGGGTTGGAAGCCGACCGTTACCAACAGCGAAATGCTGGCCGTCGCCTATCGCTACTACGCACAGAATCGCGAGGAAATATTGGCGCGGGAAAACGTCTCGGCTCATTCCCAGGCCGCGAAGATGGGCGTTCTGCGGCTATTAAAGTGGATCTCATGAACGAGATTTCCGCCCCTCCGGCAGAGGATCGCTTTCGCGTCCCCAAGGCCATTTTCTGGACTGCGTTCCTGGTGCGGTTGGCCTACATCGCGCTCGGCCACACCTTCCGCATCACCCCGTATAATCACCACTTTGAATTTGCCTGGGAAACGGGTCGCGTCGCTGCATCTCTCGCTGGAGGCCACGGATACAGCTCGCCCTTCAGCGGCAACACCGGGCCCACCACCTGGATGGTTCCCGGCTTCACGCTCCTACTCGCTGGCGTATTCAAACTCTTCGGCATCTACACCCCACTCTCGGCATTTGTCATTCAGGTCATCGACAGCCTGTTTCAGGCGATTACCGCCCTGTTCGTATTTGAAATGGGCGTTCGCGTCGCTGGCCGCCGCACAGCGATTTGGGCGGCCTGGTGCTGGGCTCTCTATCCCGGCATCATCCAGTACGCGGTGAAGTGGATATGGGAAACGTCCCTCTCCACCATGCTGTTTGCCTGGGTGCTGGTGCTGGGAATGCGCATGAGGGGTACGGGCGAGCAGCCTCCCTCCACGCATCGATCCCGCGATTGGGCGCTATTCGGATTGCTCTGGGGCGCCATCGCCATGACCAACCCCACGCTTCTGCTCCTCGCTCCCGTGCAAGGCGTATGGATTCTTGCCGGCCTGCCCCAGCGCCGCAACCTTCTCAAAGGCGCGGCCCTGGCCTTGCTGGCCGCATCCATCTCGACTGCCGTCGCCGCACCCTGGGTGATCCGCAACTGGATCGTCTTTCATGCCTTCATCCCCACGCGCGGCAACTTTGGCGCGGAGGCTGCCATGGCCTGGGCTCCTGACTCGATCGGCATGCCCTGGGGAGCCACCGTGCCCACCGTCGAACTGGCCCCCGAGCATCAGCTTTATGCCCGCATGGGTGAACGCGCCTACGTCCAAATGCGTGGACAACTCGCGTGGAACTGGGCCCGCGCCTATCCCGAACACTTCTGGAAGCTGGTCGCGTGGCGTTTTTACATGTTCTGGGCCAGCGTGCCCCACACTGCCGCCCCCTCGGCTGCCGAATATGTGCGCGAATCGGCGCACTGCCTCACGTCGATCACCGGTATTCTGGGCCTCCTGCTAGCCCTGCGGCGGAAGATCCCCGCGGCGGGCCTGTTCGCCTGTGCCGTGGTTCTGCTCCCCGCCATCTACTACTTCATCATCCCTGGGTCGCGCTTCCGCAACCCCCTTGAGCCCTTCTTCGCCATCCTGATCGTGTACCTGTTCCAGCAAGCCAAGCCGCGCTGGGGATTCTCCGTGCCGGGCCTGCGCAACTTCTGGCCAGCCCACTGACTTCTGCCCGCTAGGGCAAACGCATCTAATTTTGGCGGCGATTCCAGTCGAGCCGGAATTCCTTCGTGGGTTCTTGTCTTGGAGGGAGCAGGGGCATTTATGCCCGTGAAACGAGCTGCGGAGGGCGTTGCCTTTAGGCGCGGGCATTTCCTTGGCTCGAAAATTGAGGCCGGGGCTAAAGCCCTTTCGCTTCAGGCATGGTTTCAGGGGCATAAATGCCCCTGCTCCCTCCGAAAAGGCAAGCCAAGCCAATGGCGGTCCCTGTTTCCGCCTGGAGTTTACCGCCAGATTTAGATGCGTTTGCCCTGCTCTGCCCCCATTTGAGATTGACCTTTCCCCACCAAAACCGGTACACTACTCTAGTTTGGCGATTCCTGCCTGTCGCCGTGGAACTAGACGTTCGCCCTGAAATCGGGGCTTGAGCGTGCCATACCACGGACCAGAAGTTTTCCGCCCGAGCTATTTGATTCAGAAGCGCACCCGCCTGAGCGGGAGCAGCGCTGGAGGGTTTATGTACGCGGTGATTCGAACCGGTGGTAAGCAATACCGTGTCGCTCCGGGCGACGTGGTGAAGATTGAGAGTGTGGTTTCACAGGAGAACGCGGATCAGGCCAAGACGGTCGAGTTCAGCGACGTTCTTGCCGTCAGCGCCGAAGCTGGAGCGGTGGCCAAGCCGGCCGCTGCCAAGGTGACCGCGGAGGTCCTCGGCGAAGGCCGCGGCGACAAGATCCTGGTCTTCCACCTCAAGCGCAAGAAACAGTACAAGAAACTGCAGGGTCACCGGCAGAACTTTACCGAGGTCCGCATCAAGGCCATCGAGGCCGACGGCGTCACCTACACCGCCGCCAGCTAGCCAAAGAGGCAACCGCAGGGCAGCGCACAGAATTCAGAAGGAGATTCGGCAATGGCACATAAGAAGGGTGGAGGCAGCTCCACAAACGGACGCGACTCAAATGCACAGCGGCTGGGCGTAAAGGCCTTTGCCGGCGAACTCATTACCGGCGGATCGATCATCATCCGTCAACGCGGCACCAGGATCAAGCCGGGCGTCAACGTGGGTATCGGCTCCGACGACACCCTCTTTGCCAAGGTCACCGGCCGGGTCAAGTTTTCCGACCGTGGCAACCACGGCCGCTTTGCTTCCATCGAGCCCGTACCCGCCGAGTAGTGCAGCGCTAAACCAAGCACAAAGGCCATCCGTCGAGACGGATGGCCTTTGTGCTATTCCCTATTCCCTAGTCCCTGTTCCCTGCCTTCGTCACAATTCCGATTCCCGCTTCTTCAGGTTCCTGTTCAGGACCTTCTCCACCACATTTTCAACATCCGTCAAGAAGAAGCTGTTGGCAGGTTGCTGCACCGCCACCTGGGTTCCCGTGTGGCCCAGAGCCGATGCGATCTCATTCCACCGGTAGATGGTCGAGTTCACCGGCATCATGATCGGTTTGCGGGCTGGCTCGGGGAGGACGCAATAGGCGGCCCAGGTTCCCAAAGAGACCAGAATCACAGACTCGTAGACAAACTGCAATGGAGCGGTGAGCGAAGCGTACCGGGAGATCATCGACACCGTGATGAAATCATTTGCAGCCATGACACCAAAACCCAGCGAAATACCGAAAGCCACGTCGCGCACCGAAAGACGCAACGCGTTCATGCAAAGGCAAAGGAAGGCCAGAAGGCATAGCTCAAGCAGACTCACCGAACGCATCAACGCAATGGCAATGTCGGGAAGGATGAGAATACCCCGATTGGCGAAGGTAACGGTGGAGAGAGTGACGATGACCGAGACCAGAACGGCCCAGCGGAAAATGACGAGTCCGAATTTCTGCAATCCCGGTAGGGCCGAGAGCGCGGAGCGGAAAACCTCCATGCAGATAAAGTAGAGCAGCACGGCACTGGCCAGATAACTCGCCCAATAGACGAAGAAGTAGCCTTGGGCACAGGTGCGCTGAAACTGGATAGAACCACCCAGTTGGCCCAACTGGCCGAGCAGGAGCAATGACAGCACGGGCGTGGAAGCAACTCGCAAAGCGAGATAAGCCCCCATCGCCGGGAAGCGGCGATGCAGCCCCTTCTTCCAGAACAGAAAGCCCAGCACGGCCGAAAGCAGGAACTCCGTCGTGCTCATGATCGTCATTGCCAGTTGTGAAGACACCAAGGATCGCTCGCTATTCTGAGAACTCTATCAGAATAGTGCCAAATCCCCATAAGTCACAATCGAAAACCATTTAGACCGATAGCACTTTCGGGCCATTACCTCAAATGGTTACCGGGAAGATGCCACTTTAGGGCATGTCGGCAGGCCAGGAGCACACAGCGGGATCGGATTGCTCGCCGTGGCCGACTGATGGCTGGGAATGGTCCTCATTGAAGCATTCGAGACGGAAGCGGCGGCAACACCGGCGAACACAACGGTGAGAGCGAAGATGCGGATGACGAGTTTCATGATTGGTAACCCCTCTAGTTTCGAATTTGCACAGAATAACGCCCTCTGCGCAGCTCTAGGGTAGTCTGAGAAATGCATTAAGTCCATCTTTTT
>Ga0224559_1001617_pt1 | contig 12224 bp, 7 predicted proteins | sample 714S33034metaG_FD_180676 | JGI IMG/M metagenome (GOLD analysis project Ga0224559, IMG submission 180676) | Peat soil microbial communities from Stordalen Mire, Sweden - 717 S3 30-34 | ecosystem: Environmental > Terrestrial > Soil > Wetlands > Peat | place: Sweden: Norrbotten County, Stordalen... | reverse complement strand
AGGCCTACCATCAGCGGGGACTGGCCGGCGAAGTCATCCGCATGGAATCCGACCAAACCGAAATGGAAGAGGGCTTGGTGCGATTGATCCGCTGGGAGATCCGCCCCTGGCGCACCGCCAACGACCGGGTGGGCGGAATCGTAATCTTCGTCGATGACATTACGGAGAGCGTACGGGCCGAGGAGGCGCTGCGCGAGAGCAGCGACTTCCTGAAGGAAGCGCAGCGGATCGGCAATCTGGGCTGCTTCATTTTAGACGTTACGACCAGAGTCTGGACGAGCACCGGTCAGCTGGACGAGATGTTCGGCCTCGACGCAAGCTACCCGCGCACGGTCGAGGGTTGGGATGCGCTGGTCCATCCCGAGGACCGGGCAATCGTGCACGATTATTTTGCCGGCGAGGTCGTCGGCCAGGCAAAGGCCTTCGACAAGGAGTACCGCATCGTTCGCCCCTCGGACGGGGAGACGCGCTGGGTGCATTGCATTTGCCGGCTGGAGTTCGACGGCCTGGGCCGCCCCACCCTGATGCGCGGCACTATGCGCGATATCACCCTCCACAAGCAGGCGGAGATGGCCATCGAAGAGCGCGAAAAGCTCTTCCATGCAATTACTGAAAGCTCTCCGCTGGCTTACGTGATTACCTCTGGATCAGAAGATCGGATCGATTATCTGAATCCGGCCTTCATCGATCTTTTCGGCTACACGCAGGCAGAAATTCAGACGTCAGCCGACTGGTCGCTGCTGGCCTACCCCGACGCTGAGTACCGCGCCTGGGCGCTGGCCGAGTGGCAGCGCAAGATTCCCCGCAACTTTGCCTCGAGCAACGCGACGGAGCCGATTGAAGTAGAGATCACCTGCAAGGATGGCGCAAAGAAGAATGTCGTCTGGGGCTATGTCCAATTAGGGGAACGCAATCTGGCTTACGGTCTGGACATCACCGAACAAAAGCGGGCTACGCGGGCATTGCAGGAAAGCGAGGTGCGCTACCGCAGCGCCTTCCAGACCAGCATCGACCCCATGACCATCAGCCGCCTGGACGATGGGCGGTTTATCGAAGTCAATCAGGCCTTCCTGCGCACCTTCGCCTGCGCGCGCCAGGAGGTGATCGGCAAGACTTCATTGGAACTTGACATCTGGCAATCTGCCGCCGACCGGAAAAGATTGGCCGATACCCTGCGCGCGCATTCCGTCTGCCATGATCTGGAGTTCCAACTGAACAATATGAAAGGACAGTGCCTATTGGTTCTGGTTTCGGGAGCACTGATGGAGTTGGACGGTGTCGCCAGCTTCCTGCTGGTGGTTCGCGATATCACAGAAGCCAGGGCTGCCGAGGAGCAACTGGCTGCGGCCTCTGAAGCCCTTCGGCGCAGCGAGAAGCGTTATCGCACGGCCTTCCAGACGAGCACCGACGCCATCAACATCAACCGCCTGAGCGACGGGCTCTACGTCGATTGCAATCATGCCTTCCTGGAGATTCTGGGTTATACGCGCGAAGAAGTCATCGGGAAGACCTCCTTGGAGTTGAATGTCTGGGCTGATGCCCGTGATCGTCTGGCCATGGTGGAGGTGGTGCGCCAGAACTCCAGTTGCCGCGGCCTGGAGGCGCGATTCAAACACAAGAACGGGGAGATAGTTTGGGGAGAGATGTCGGCCTCTCTGATCGAGATTGACGGCGCGGAGTGCATCCTGTCCGTCACCCGCGATATCTCGCACATGAAGACGGCCGAGAACACCATTCGCAATCTGGCCTTCTATGATTCGCTGACCGGATTGCCCAACCGCCGTTTTCTCTTCGAGAACCTCAATCAAATTCAAAGCGCGGTACGCGCCGGCCATTCGCAGGCGCTGCTCTTTGTGGAACTGGACCAATTCAAGACACTGAATGAAACCCTGGGCTATTTGACCGGCAACCTGCTTCTCAAAGAGATTGCGCGGCGCATCTGCGCCTGTGTCGGCCCATTTGACATCGTCTGCCGGATGGGCGGCGATGAATTCGCCGTGATGCTGGATGATCTGAGCGAATCTGTGGAAGAAGCGGCCGCCCAGTCCCGTGATGTGGGCGAGAGAATTCGAGTTTCGATTGAGGCGCCCTGCTCGCTGAATGGCCGCGAATGCATCACCACCGCCAGCATCGGCTGCACCGTCTTCGGCGCTGACCAGAAGAGCACGGACGAACTGATGCAGGAGGCCGACATTGCGCTCTATCAGGCCAAGCTGGCAGGCCGCAACACCATGCGCTTCTTTTCTCCGGCCTTGCAGTTGGCGGTCAATGCGCGGGCCACGCTGGATGAGGATTTGCGCCTTGCAATCAAGGGCCGTCAGTTCCTGCTCTATTACCAGCCGCAGGTGGAGCGGGGACGGCTGATCGGGGCCGAGGCGCTGATTCGCTGGCTGCATCCCAGGAACGGCTTGGTGCCGCCGGACGCCTTCATTCCGCTGGCCGAGGAGACGGGACTGATTTTGCCGGTGGGCGATTGGGTCCTGGATGCCGCCTGCCGCCAGATCGCCGCCTGGGCTGGCCGGAAAGATGCCGCGCATCTCACGGTTGCGGTCAACATCAGCGCCCTGCAGTTTCGCCGGCCGGGGTTTGTGGAAACGGTGCTGCAGGCGCTGCGGCGTAGCGGCGCAAACCCGAAGAACCTCAAGCTGGAGTTGACAGAAAGCATGTTGGTGGACAACATCGAGGATGTAATCACCAAGATGACCGTGTTGAAGGAGCATGGTCTAAGCTTTTCGCTGGACGACTTCGGTACGGGCTACTCTTCGCTGGCCTACCTGAAACGCCTGCCGCTGGATCAGTTGAAGATCGACCGCGCGTTTGTGCGCGATATGCTGGTGGACGTGACCAGCGGCGCGATTGCCCAGACCGTCATCTCACTGGGAGGCGCCATGGGGCTGTCGGTGATCGCCGAGGGCGTGGAGACGGAAGAGCAGCGCGGCTTCCTGGCCGGGCTGGGCTGTCACTCCTTCCAGGGAATGCTCTTCAGCCCGCCGCTGTCCTTGGAGGAGTTCGAAGCGTTTATCCATGAAATAAGGGACTAGGGCAGGGCAATCGCATTTGGATTTGAAATCGTTAGACGGAGCGGTTTTGAAAGGGCACGACTTCAGCCGTGCCGTAAGTGGCTCATACTAAAGGATTGGCTTTAGCCCCTGACAGCCTGTGGTAAAAGTCTTGTTTTGAAAGGGCACGACTTTAGTCGTGCCGCAAGATGCTGAAAATAAAGGATGGGCTTTACAGGCTGCGGAAAAACTCGATTCAGGCCAAGTTTTGTAACAGGGCACGACTTTAGTCGTGCCGCAAGTGCCTGATAATAAACGTTTGGCTTTAGCCCCTGCGGGATGTTTTTCGGAGATTTCACCCTGTTCTTAGCCTTTTTCCGCAGCCTGTTTAGCCCCTGAGGGATGATTTTTTCTTGGTTTTCGACTTTCACCACAGGTTGCTAAGGGACTAGAATCGTCTCTTTTCCCCAACCCGCCGCCCGCCAACCTCGCCCATTACAATGAAATCAGCCGCTTTCCCGGTTTCTGGAGGGCGGCGCATTCTCCCGCTTCATTCCGGAATCGAACTCATCATGTCTGAATCCGCAATTCCCGCCTCCCGGCCGCGTGTTTTGAGCGGCATGCGCCCTACCGGCAAGCTGCATCTGGGCAACTACATGGGCGCGCTGGCCAACTGGGTCAAGCTGCAAGACGCGTACGAGTGCTACTTCTTCATCGCCGACTGGCACGCGCTGACGACCGATTATGCGGACCCAAGCCGCCTCAAGCTGAACACGCTGGACGTTGCCCTGGATTTTCTGGCAGCCGGTCTCGACCCGGAAAAATCGACGATCTTCATTCAAAGCCATGTGCCGCAGCACGCCGAACTCAATCTGCTGCTGGGCATGATGACCCCGCTGGGCTGGCTGGAGCGCGTGCCCACCTACAAGGAGCAGCAGGAAAACCTGAGCAGCAAGGATTTGACCAACTTCGGCTTTCTCGGCTACCCGGTGCTGATGGCCTCCGACATTCTGCTCTATCAGACACAGTTTGTGCCCGTTGGTCAGGACCAGACCGCGCACGTTGAACTGACCCGCGAGGTGGCGCGGCGCTTCAACTCGATGTATAAAAATCGACTCGATGAACTTAAAAAATCAATCGTTTTTCCGGAGCCGGAGGCGTTGTTTACGCCCGTGCCCAAGGTTCCCGGCACCGACGGCCGCAAAATGTCGAAGAGCTACAGAAATACCATTGGGCTGACGGAAGCGGATTCAGTTTCGGCAACAAAGATTGGCAATATGTCAACCAATGGCCAGCGCATTCGGCAGACCGATGCGGGCGATCCGGAGCTTTGTCCGGTCTGCGACTTGCATAAGGTTTTCAGCTCCGCCGAAGTTCTGGCCGAGGTGCAGAAAGGTTGCCGCGCGGCCTCTCTGCGCTGCGCGGAATGCAAAGAACTGGCCTTTCATTCCGTCCGCGGCGTCATTGATCCCTTCTACCAGAAGCGCATGGAGATGGAGAGCCACATCGAGCAGACTTGGGAGATGCTGCGCGCCTCCAGCGCCAAGGCGGCCAAGCGCGCCGAGCAGACCATGGTCGAGGTGCGCGAGGTCTTCCACCTCTCGCACGAACTGGGCGAGGAAGGACGTAGTTTCGGTGTCTCCAAAGAGGAACTTGATAGCCGGCGCAATCTTGATCAATATGAAGAATTGAAACGGCCCATTCGTACAGAGGATGGGATCATCGATCCCCATTTGCCTCCTTATTGGTATGAATCCGTACTTCCAAAAGAGATTGCCATTACGGTCGATCCTGATGCAGGCTGGTTGACGAGCAAGAAAAAGCGAGTGTTCGTAACGGCTGGAATCTCAGACCCTGTGGGTAAATTGTGGAGTTTTGAAGTTCCGCAAAAATCTTATGAGGTTTGGGTTCTTCTTTTTCGAGATGAAAGTAATCGGCTTGAGGATTTTGTTCTTCCGCAGAAATACTTTTCTCAGCCCTATGCCAAAGCCAAGAAGTCGCTGAAAAAAGATGCGAAGATTCCTGTAACAATTAGCCACGACGGCGACCGTTTTCTGCTGAGCATTCACGGCAGCGAACCAATCGAGATTACCGAACTGCAAAGCAATTACGAACCGCTGAAATAAGAAGAAAGCCTTGACCGAGCCGACGCTCCAACCCGAAAACACTCCCGCGACGCCGGTCTCCGGCGACGGCGACCTGGTGCTGCGGCACCGTCCGACCGCCGAGGAAGCGGCTACGGAAAAGGCTGGCGAGCGCGCCGAAGCCCGCCAAGCCGCACGGCAAAAAAGGCTGGACGAAAGCGCCGAGGAGTCGCCCTTTTCCGTCTTTGTGGGCCAGGTCTATGACGGCCCGCTGGACCTGCTGCTGGATTTGATCCGCAAGCAGGACATCGACATCTACGACATTCCCATCGCCAAGATCACCGCGCAGTTTTTGGCCTACGTGAATCAGTTGAAGGCGAGCGACGTGGATGTGGCCGGGGAGTTTATTTACACCGCGTCGCTGCTGATCCACATCAAGAGCAAGATGCTGCTGCCCCGCGCCGCCACGGGGCCGGAAGACGCTGCCGAAGACCCGCGCCGCGAACTGGTCGAGCGGTTGCTGGAGCATGAGCGATTCAAGAACGCCGCCCAGATGCTGCAACAGAAGCAGATGCTGGAGGCGGCCAGTTGGACCAGCCCCGGTATGCGCGAGTTTCAGGAAGAGGCCGGCGCGGAGCCGGAGGTGGCCGCCGACACGGTGGACTTGGTGCGTATCTTCCGCGATATTCTGGAGCGCGCCCGCACCCGGCCGGTGCTGGACGTACAAGAGGATTCGGTGACCGTGGGGCAGATGATTCAGTTTCTTGGCCGGCGGCTGGCGATGGAAGACAAGCCGGTGGCGCTGCGGCGGCTGCTCAGCCACTCGCACTCCGAGCGGTCGCTGATCGCCATGTTTCTGGCGCTGCTGGAGCTGGTTCGCTTGCAGGCGATTCTGCTGCGGCAGGACCGCGCCTTCAGCGAAATCTTCATCAAGAAGCACACCGGCTTTGACGCCATGATGAGCGATGGAGCGATCAACACCAGCGATCACTGGCGATAAGCCGGCAACGAGGTTTCAGTGAAGTCATCCGTTCTCTTTCCGCCATTCGCGGCAGTTTTGTTCGCGGCAGCCCTCCTCGCGGCGGCCACGGTTGCTCAATCCCCCGCGGGTCCGCGGGGTAACGGCGCTGCGCAGCCGCCTGAAGCGCGCAGCTATCCGGCGCCCACCAACCTCAAGATTCTGCCCAAGGATCTGACCGGCCAGCAGGTTCACGCCATCATGGAGCAGTGGTCGGCGGCGCTGGGCGCGCATTGCAACGCCTGCCACGCCGAGGAGCGCGCCAACCCCGGCCCCAACAGCCGCCCGCGGCTCAACTTTGCCGACGATTCCAAGGGGATGAAGATGGCCGCGCGCGCCATGTACACGATGACCGAGAAGATCAATACGGAGTACGTGGCGAAGATCGACAGTTCCGGCGCGCCGGTCACCTGCGGCACCTGCCATCGCGGCCACCTGGGGCCGGAGCCATTCGTGGCCGCGCCTGAAAACCATCCGAGGCCTTCTCCTGATGCACAATCCAAGGGCGAGGAACGGCCGGCGCAGTAAGTCTGTTTATTGATCCGGCACTACGGCAGAGTTTTGCAAACCGCTGACGAAGGAACTTGGGTAAATGGACGTGGTTTCCTTGAAATCGACTGGCCTGAACCAATCGATCCCCAATACCCAATAGATCTGGACTTGGTACCCGCGGCAACTGCAATCTGTTTGATGTCGGCCTTTCCGGCACCGGCCGCTCTAAAAAGCCACAATATCAGCGCACTTGGAATTCAGCCACATTAACCATGGGTTAGAGCACTTTCACTGATGTTGCAAGGATGTTCCGTACCCCATCCCTTTCACGTTTTTGTGAAAAGGATGGGAGACCATGAAATCAGCCTTACGGAAACTGTGAAAATGCTCCTAGAGCTTCTCGTAAAAATCGCACACGGAGCACGAGATGTAGACGCCGCCCGGGATGCCGCGCTCGCGGTCCTTTACACGCTTGACGATGCGCGTCGGCTTGCTGCACTTGGGACAGTCGGTCGACTTCGTCGTGTCCATTACCTTCTTGCGATCACCTGTTTTGGCAATTTTGGCCATCGGTAGGGTGTTTCTCCTTCTTGGGGTTGTCTCTGCACGCACGCGCTGAATCTCAGCACGCGGCTTCAACGGCGCGGCCGCTCGCCTGCCTCAAAAAGGCCGCGGGACTCGCTTCTTTCAGTCTACATCAGCGCGGCTTGCGCTTCAGTCTTTGAGTCCGGCACTTTCTACCATCTGGCCGGAATAGAAAAGGAAGCGGTTCCTTCCCTGCCGCTTGGCGGCATACATCGCCGTATCGGCCCGCGCTATCAATGCCTCCGCCTGGGTGGCGTCCGTGGGAAAGATGCTGATGCCGATACTGGCGCTCACATGAACCTCCTGGCCCATGACAGTGATCGGCGCCTCGATGGCGTGGCGCATATCCTCGGCCACTCGTGCCGCATCTTCGCTGGTGCCCAGGTCAGAGAGCACGAGCATGAATTCATCGCCGCCGAAGCGGGCCAGCGAATCGCCTTTGCGCACCATCGAGCGCATCGTATTGGCGATGTGGATGAGCACTTCATCCCCCGCCGCATGGCCCAGATTGTCATTCACCGGCTTGAAGCCGTCCAGATCGATAAAAAGCAGCGCCAGCGAGTTCCCTTGCTGCTTCGCGCTCTCCAGAATCGCCGGAAGGCTTTCCGTCAGCATGCGGCGATTGGGCAGCTTGGTCAGAGGATCGATCAGCGAATTCATCACCGCCGCGTCCCTGGAGCGTTGCAACTCGACCTGATGGCGGCGCATCTGGGTAACGTCGATGGCGGTGGTCTCATAGATAATCCCCTCCGGCGTCTCCACTGGAGTGACATTCTTGAGCAGATAGACAACCGATCCATCATCGCGGCACAGCGTGGCCTGACAATTGCTCAGCATCTCCACCTGCTCGCCGCTTTTCAGCTCCTCCCGGCGATTCGATTCAATCTCGAACTCCCAGTACGAGCGCCCCTCCAGTTGACTCAAATCTTCCAGGCCAAGCAGTTTCAGGAAGGCTGGATTGCATTCCGTAATCACGCCATCCGGCCGCAGGGAATAGACCGCGGCCAGGTTGCGCTCAAACAGACGCTGGTACTTGGTGGCCAGCCGTAGTTCCTTCTCCATCTGCTCGCGGTTGATGGCCATCTGCTTGCGCACCGTTCTCTTCAACTGCGTGACCCAGATAAAGGGAATCAGAAGGCAAAGTTGCATGAGGCCCAGAATCACCAGCGCGCGCCGCCAGGTCAGCCAGTTTTCCGCCTGACGAAGGACGAGCGCGTCCGGAGATTCAATCAGCATCAGCACCGAGGCGGGAAGATCCTTGCCGTGGCTTTGCAGCACTTCCACGCCCAGCATCGAAAGCGTCGATCCAATGGGAAATGTTTCGATCTTGCGAGAGTTTTCTTCCCGCAGAAGAAGTGCGGTAAAGTGTTGCCCCTGATCCGTAAAATGGAAGGCTATCTGCGATGGACTCTCATCCACGCTCTCCAGCCGCGCCTTCAGATAGACTCGCTTGCCACTGAGGGATTTCTTCAGAATCTCCTCCACCGAGGTGTTGATCGCGGAAATGATTACCGGGACAGGATACCCCGTGGTCGCATGCACGGATGAATCCTGCAATTCCAACCCAAAGCGCCCCTCGAAGGGAAAGCCGATCACATCGACCGGGTCGCCAATATGCACCGGCACCGGCGGCAGCGTATTGACAAAGACCGTTCCTGTCTTATCCTGAAGCGTGAAAATATGGGCCGAGGCCCAGTTCACCCGGCCGCGCAGATGCACCTCGCGCACCATTGTCAGATCGGCATCTTCCGGGCGCAAACTCTGCACCGTCACCGTCGCGGAGTTCTCCGCCAGCGGAGGCATCTCCACTTGTATCTGTTTCAAGTCCTCCAACAATAAAGTCGAACCTATGCGCTTGCCAGCATCGTCCATCCGCGAGGCGCAGACGCCCTTGGCCCGAACCGTCGCCCCCACCAGGCGATCCGAAACCACCGAATGAAGCATTCGGAGATGCAATTCAACTTCCTTCTTTCCCTCCACAACCCGGAAACAGGCGCGATCGCTCGGTTCGATGCAAGGGTGTAAAACCCCCTCGGTAATCACCAGTTGGCTGTCGTTTACACCAGTATCCAACTCCTCAATGGTCTTCGGAACAGGCTGCATTTCGGGTCCAACACGCAGAAATTGTATCTTCGGCTTGGTAATTTCGACTGAATAGCCGCCTAATCCGCTTATCCCCTTCACCTGAACACGCGAACCCGCGGGGAAGTTCGTCTTGGTATCGCTACCATGCAGGTTGATAAAGGAGAATCCTGACCTGTCTTCAATAAACAGCATCCCCCAATCTGTATCGATATAGGTGACAACTGCCTCAAAATCAATCGGATATCCGAGCTTCGCCTGCTCCTTGGAAAGGGCGTAAACCTCGTTGATCGAATGCAGAACCCGGCGCTCGTCCGGCGCCGGCGCCGTTGGTTCCGCCGCCTGCGCAGTCAGGCAGAAGAGCAGAAGAACACAAGATACCGTAACCCACGATCTGACTCGTAGGCACCAACCATTCTTTCGTGTTTGCAAGGTGTCTTTGATGGTTCTGCTTTCCAAACTTCGTAGAGACCTTGAGGCGTCCTTCATAATACGTATGCGGCAGAGACTTCTCTACACTCCAATCATCGGCAATTCCGCCAATTTGTCTAGCCTCTCTCCTAAATTATTAGACGTGTGTCACAATCTGGCAAACCAATACTCTCTTATTACTTCAGGTCAATTACATCTCCGCAGTGTGATCTGTGTCACGGAGCAGGCGCGCCGAAGCCCGGTAGCCTTGAATCAGCCCGAGAGTGCCCAGAGCGCTCAAGCGACCAAGGAGTTTCATCATGGCTTACGTCATTACCGATGCCTGTACCAAGGACTTTATCTGCGCGGCCGAATGCGCCACCGCGGCTATTGCGCCCGCCTCCGCCGACGATGCCGCCGCTGCCGGCGTCCCGCAGCTTTTCATCAACCCCGACGAGTGCATCGATTGCGGCAACTGCGCCTCCATCTGCCCCTCCAGCGCCATCTTCGCCGAGGACGAGCTGCCCGCCGGCAAGGAGCACTTCGCCGCCAAGAACAAGGCCTACTTCAACTAACGCTCTCTGCATGGAAACGCCTCATCCTGTCTGCGCTGCGATTTTCGCGGACGAGGGTGGGGTGTTTTTGTTGTGCGTGGATTTTCTTTGGATGCCGGAAAATTATTGAGTAACTGGCCGCATATTCTTCTGTCCAATGGTTGAAGATTGTCCTTCACAGAGAGGAATGAAACGTATGAAACGGGTTGGCTGGGTTCTCTTGCTGCTGGCATTGGCGGCGCCGGGGTGGGCAAAAACAAAGATCACCAAGAAGACCTTTGAGTTCGAAGGCCGAGTCAGAACCTATTTTCTGTTTGTACCCGAGGCCGCGGAGCCGATGCCGGTCGTTTTGATCTTGCACGGCTATTCGCAGTCAGACTTGAACGGCAACACGGAGTATAAACCGATTACCGGCAATTTGATGGTCGACTCATGGAAAGATCTGGCGTCAAAGGAACATTTCATCGTAGTGGCTCCGAACGATGAAGGATCAAAACCTCCAGATATCTGGAACGGAGAGCTGAACTCGCCAACATTTTTCCGCGCCCTGATGGAGCAGGTAGATGCGCAGCATCCTATTGATGGAAGCCGCATCTACTTGTTTGGAGACGCCGAGGGAGCCCAGTATGCTCTTTCAATCGCCATCGTCGACGCCAAATTCTATGCCGCCGTGGCAGTCCACGCGGGCACGTTGGATTCCGGCTATTCCATGATCTTTGCCCGCGCAAATCGACGGATTCCGATCGCCCTTTGGTCTGGCAGCATGGACATGGTCTGTCCGCTGTATGAGGTTCGACGCACAAAATCCATCCTGGAATCCAGCGGATTTCCCGTGGAACTGAACGTCCTTCCCAAACATGGTCACGACTACTTCACGCTGGACGGCATCATCAACGAGAAAGCATGGAAGTTCATGAAGAAGGCGCAACTCCCGCCGCTTGAGCCGGATTCGTCACAGAAATAGCCCTATCAGCCTGTGGTTAAAGTAGCGTTTTGAAGGGTACGGGCTTTACAGGCTGCGGAAAAACTCGATTCAGGCCAAGTTTTGTAACAGGGCACGACTTTAGTCGTGCCGCAAGTGCCTGATAATAAACGTTGGGCTTTAGCCCCTGAGGGATGTTTTTCGGAGATTTCACCCTGTTCTTAGCCTTTTTCCGCAGCCTGTTTAGCCCGTACATAACTGCTGCAGAATCAGCAGGGCTTTAGCCCCTGAGGGACGATTGTTCCCGCATTTAGACTTTAACCACAGGCTGCTGTCTGTTTTGCCTGGGCGCGCCATTGTTGATTCGGCCCATAAGTTTTGAAACGCCCTACCCTATCCATTCCACGCTTTTTTCGGAATGGATGGGAGGGAGTGTCCTATTTCTTTGGGGCCGGATCAGTAACCTTGCTGTTCATGTTGCAAAGCAGCTTTCACGGCTCGGTTTTCTCCGGCGCGGGCTGCGCCGCCACAGGCGGAGTCTGCGCTGCCGCTCCACTCACCAGCGTCACCGGCAGGGTCAGCGTCTGCACCGTCTCTGGATCGTCGCGCAGCTTCAGGTAGAGCACGCCGTTCACCAGATGCGGAACGCTGACCTGCGTTCCGGTAAAATCCTGCGGCAGTTCAGCGGCGTTGTCGAAATCTTCTGAGGCGGCGATGGAAGCGGCCAGAAAAAGATTCGTTCCGGTCAGCACGCAGGGCCGGGCAGGATTGTGCGGGCAGCGCAGCTCCTTGAAGCCGGGCAGCCGCACCAGCGTTCCCAGCGGCAGCCAATCGCCGCTCACCCCTGCCGCCGAAACCGCGCGCAACCGCAGCGGCCCAAAGGCCGAGGAGCCGAAGCGCGCCAGCGGCTCCACCACTCCCAAAGCGGTCTTCGCGTCTTCCAGCATCAGGCTGCCATCGCTCAAGGAGAGCACTGTGCTGAAGCCGCCGTCAACCGCCGCCACCTCCACCTTTTCATCGCGCGGAAAGTTAGCCGGCAGCCCAGCGCGCAGAAAAAAGACCAGCTTGCGGTCGATG
>Ga0224559_1001615_pt1 | contig 12234 bp, 9 predicted proteins | sample 714S33034metaG_FD_180676 | JGI IMG/M metagenome (GOLD analysis project Ga0224559, IMG submission 180676) | Peat soil microbial communities from Stordalen Mire, Sweden - 717 S3 30-34 | ecosystem: Environmental > Terrestrial > Soil > Wetlands > Peat | place: Sweden: Norrbotten County, Stordalen... | reverse complement strand
ACACGACAGGAGATCAACACCGCGATGGAAAGATTAAACAACCGACCTAGAAAGAGACTTGGATTTCAGACACCGAATCAAGTATTCTTTAAGTCAGGCGTTGCGCTTCATATTTGAACCCGCGTTTCAATCTAATAATATTAGTTAGCGTACTTTTTTATCCATGCAACATACTTATCCATCCAGTTTTGCAGGAATACTTTGTTGCCAGCCTCGTCAAACAATCCATCCACTACCCGGATGAATGCTTCGGGCTGGCAAAGAGCAGGGACATCCAGCGTTGCGAGAATATTGCGTAAATGTTGTTGTGCCATTGCCGTGCCGTTAGCTCCGGGGGATGCGCCCAAAATTCCCGCTGGCTTCCCTGTCCAAGCACTCTGACCATAGGGACGAGAGGCATGATCGATAGCATTCTTGAGTACGCCGGGGATTGAGCGGTTGTATTCCGGAGTAACAAAAAGTAGACCTTGAGCTGAAATAATTTGGCTCTTCATTCGTTTGACGGACGCCGCTTGATTGGTATCATCGTCCTGATTGTAAAGAGGCAAGTCGCCGATTTGAATTGTCTTGAAAGAAAACTCTGGGGGCGCCAACTTAACAACAGCATTCGCCAGTTTTCGATTGAACGAATCAATGCGCAGGCTTCCAACGATAACGGCAATTGAAAATTTGTCCATAAATGATTCCCATAAAAGTTTTATACGGCGCAACGCCCCATTTTTATAACGCACTCATGAACGCCACCAAGTCCATCTTTTCCTGTTCGTTCAGCTTTAATTCCAACACGAGATTGAAAAACTCCACCGTATCCGCCAGCGTTAGCAAACGACCATCATGCAGATAAGGCGGTGAGTCTTTAATGCCACGCAACGGGAAGGTTTTTATCGGGCCATCGGCTGAAGTCGTGCGGCCATTAATCGTGGCTTCTTTAAAGAATCGTTCCACCTTCAAATTATGCATCGTGTTATCTGTGTAATACGGCGGAGTGTGACAAGCTGAACATTGTCCTTTGCCGAAAAATATTTCCTGTCCATGCATTTCGTTTTCAGTGGCTTTTTCGGGATTGAGCTTGCCGTATAAATTCAGTTTCGGCGCGGGCGGGAAGTCGAGCAGTGCCTGAAACTCTGCCATGAATTGCACTTGGCTGCCGCGCTCTAAAACGTTGATGCCTTTGCGTGCCGCATCGGCTGGAATGCCGTCAAAATACGCACCCCGTTGTTCAAACTCAGTGAAATCCTCAACCGTTTTCAGCGCACGTTGCGAGCCGAACAAGCGTTGAATATTGACGCCACGCAGCGATGGCGTATCAATTCGATGACGATGATCGTTGGGCCGAATATCTCCAACCGTATGTGTAGAAGCGTTGGTATGTCCGTTGGCATGACAGTCAAAACAGGCCACACCCTGGGAGGCCTTCAAGCTGCGGCGATCTTCCGTGGCGTTGAACTGCTGCTGGGGAAATGGCGTGAGCAGCAAACGCAAACCTTCGAGTTGTTTGGGATTGAGAATGTCTTTAAACAATTCATTAAAATTACTGAGTGTTACCAGTTGCCCTTGTGATACATCGCCTAAATCGGGCCGAGTTGTCAGGTAGATTGGCGCCGGAAATTCTGGCAGCAAATGATCCGGCAAATCGAAGTCGAGATCGAAACGAGTCAAATCGCGATCAGTTTGCCGCATCGTTTCTTCGATGAGAAACTTGGGAAATACCATACCACCTACTTCGTGGTGGGGGTGCGGCAATGGCAAAAAGCCTGTCGGCCAAAGCTGCTTTTCACGGATTTCATCCGAAGATAATGCAGCCAATTTTTTCCATGTCATGCCGTGAGATAACTTAACACGTACGCCATCTTGTATTGTTTTACCACGCGACATAAAGGTGAGTTTGTCTGACCGGTCAGCGAGGTCATAACGCGATACAAGCAACATCTGTTGGCGTTGTGCAAATTTAGGTTTGTCTAATTTCAAACGATTTGTCAGCATAGTGAAATCTTCTTCAACGGCAGAAGCCGTCAGCATGAAACCAGTTAGAAATACGAATATGAATCTACAGGTGCAAGACTTAGCTGACATGAACGACTCCTGCATTAATTGTGACGGGTTTAAATACTGTGCAATTAATCATTCAATCGCCTGTCATTCGCTGAATGGAATGGCGATTTGGTAAATGGGAGTTGATACAATACAGAGTACCGTAATGGTATTTCTGTGCGGCAAAGAACACAGACAAAAGAAGTTTGCGGGTTACTGAGATTTTGACCGCTTGTCCGGTGGAGCAAAGAACGAAAACGGATGTTTCAAGAATCGCTGTAGCAGTAATTTGCCGAGCTCCATAACGCCGCTCAGTCCCAGGTTCTTGGATTTCATTGCTACATAGAGTGCAAGGCTAAAGCTCACGAGCAAATTGACGAGCGCAATTCCAAATACGCCTATAAAAGACCATATAAATAGTTCGGTAAATTTTGAAATATCTAGCGTCGCCAAGGCGGTTCCCAAGTTGGCGCTTGAAAATGCGACGTGACGAATATCCACTGGCAAACCGGTGAGTTTCCCCATCTCGCTCATAAGTCCCAAGTACATACCAAAGAACAAATTGCCAAGGATCGCTCCATAATGAGCATCCAGATAGTTGCCAAATTTATTAGCGTTCCCAGTTCCCAGCCATTTCAGCGACGGGGAGATTGCTATGCGCGAAGCGAGTTGGTGGTAACGTGCCTGATTATCGAAATAGCCAGAAACCAGGCCGGAAAGAAACAGCCCAATTCCCGCTATTGCTGCAAAAAACAGTGCCGCGCTGTTCCACGGGTCCGTTCCTTCAAGCAGGTGGACGGCATTTTCAGGCGCGGTCAACAAACTTCCAAACAGCACAGGCCATAAATAGGCGATGAGGAATGCGACCGGAAGTGCCAATCCTACATTTGCGACTACTGCAAGAAACTGGGTACGCACAACATTCTGAGCAAGATTTCCGAGCAGTTCTAAATCACGCGGACGTGCATCAACTAGCGTTGCAGCGATGACAGAGGCAGTCATTGCGGGCTGCTTTGTCGCAACGGTAAAACCAAGCAAGTAGATAAGCACGAAGCCCAAGCCGTAGTTGAGACTATAGACAAATGCCTCGGTCAATAGCGGCAGATGCAGCATGGATAACTGGATCTTGAGCATCGCCATAACCCCGATGATTGCACCTGCACCAGAAGCGCTGCGCGCCATCGCCCACCATGCAGCACGGTCTTCTGCAATATAGTGTTCCCCGTGTCGACTTGCATGATCGGTGATGTTGCGCGACAGAAGGCTGACACTTTCACCCACAAACACTTTGATGTGGTGTCCTGTTTTTACAGCATCGGTGAGAATCTTCATCAGCTTTATCGATTGCACGATGCGATCTTCTGCCACAATGAATTCCAACAATTCACGCTGGCGGCGGATCAGCTGATGGAGCTGTGCCAGCAGATAAGTGAGGCGGATGCTGATGCCGACTTCACTTGCCTTGCGGCGCGTGTGATCAAGCACTTTGATGCACTGGTCGAGTAATACATCAACCTCCCGGAAATCTTCCCTTGTTGGAGACGGCGTACCATTACGTGCTCGTTCCAAAATCGGCAACAAAGTAGCATTTTGCGCTAAAAAAGGGGAGTCGAAGTACTCTAGCATAGGCTCCGCCAAGAGCAATTCTCGATCCAGCGCTGTTCCGGCTATGCGGTAGGAAAGGGCACGAACTGCCTCAATCACATTTACCAGAGCAGAGTTGTCTTTGTCGAACTCATCCAGGCCGAGCACAGATGCAAGTTCCAGCCAATTTTCATCGCTTACACCAAATATCCACTGATAATCGCAATCCTGGCTAAACACCTGATGCACGATATCAATCAGTTGGCTGTCGTCCGGAGGTGTAGGCAGTAGACGCTGACCTATTCTCTTGACAAGCTCCAACCAAAATCCTAGCCCGGAACGAATGCAAGTCTCTGCATAAAACGCGGTTTGATGAGGCAAGGAGAGAAGTGCCTGCAAATCTTGTTTCAGAATTGCAGCTTCATCTTGATGTTTGTCCAGCCGGGCGATCTCTCCCCATATGTTACGCTCGGCCATTGCTATATCATTAGGTAGAACAGGCCGAAGGCGTGTAACAAGAGTTGCGATTCGGTCAATGCTTGGCAGATTAGTGTTCATGGATAACCGCGGAGTTGGTCATGTTTCGATATCAGCGCAAGATAAGTTTTGTTCATCGTTGATATGCGCCAGCTAACCGATAGATGATGGCAATTTGAACGTAAGTAAATTATCGAGAACTCTTCTTAGCTTGGGCATATTGAGCCGTCGCAGTGGATTTAAACAATCAAACCCCGTAGTTTTTCCGGTGTGGTTGCTCCTCCTTTTTTGATGAGTTCTCGCGCTACCTCAACCTTGTCCCATACGTTACACATCATCACACCTCTAACCACTCCATCTCGCAGGTAGTAAATAACTCCTGTATCATTTTCTTTCTGCCAGTCGGCGAAGGTGTTCATCTTCGAATCAACCTCTCCTGTCGCTTCGTAGCCAAATTCGAACAAGTCTGAGAAAAAATATGGCTGATAGGTAAATTTTGAATGCGCCCCAGCCATATTACGCCCGGCCCATTTCCCCTGATTTAAAGCGTTGTCCCAATGTTCCATGCGCGTCGATATTCCTAATACAAAGTTAGGAAAATATGCGTTGTCGCCGGCAGCATAAATGTTCTGATGTGAAGTCTCGAGGTATTCGTTCACTACTATCCCATTACCTACTTCCAGACCACCACTCTTTGCCAATTCCATTTCCGGGGTCACGCCGACGCCTACGATTACCAGATCAGATTTTATTTCTTCGCCATTCTCTGTGCGGGTAATGAATCCAGTCCCGTTCTTGCTGAAAGAAACGGGCTTGTCCGACGCAAGAACTCTGACACCTTTATCTCTATAGCGATGTTGTACAGCTTGCCCTAAATAGTCAGGAAACACGCGATCACAGAGTAGTGCGCCTGGAAAAATCATTGTGACGTTCAACTTATTTATGTTAAGCGCAGCGACCAGTTCGGAACCGATGAATCCGCCACCGACCACTATGGCCGACTTATCCTCTGCTGCCTCTTCCCGGATGCGAAGATAATCGTCCAGACTACGGAAGTAACAAATTCCATCAAGATCTCCGCCAGGAATAGTCAGTGTTTTTACTTTACATCCTGTTGCTAGTAATAGTTTCTTGTATTTGAATGCTTTTCCATCGGTGCTGGTAACGGTTTTATTTAAAGGATCAATCCGCGTCATTTTTGATTCCAATGCCAAAGTAACTGCATGTTTGTCGTAAAACGCTTGATCATGTAGAAAAATATCCGCCACTTTCATTTTCCCGAACCAAAGTTTTTTTGAAAGCGGCGGACGATCATAAGGCAAGTGACTCTCCTCGCAGATCAAAAGAATACTGCCCGATGAATCAAGTTCACGAATACCTTCAACTGCCGATGCACCCGTCAGGCCGCCACCTACAATTACATAGTCGTAATAGAGTTTCATTATCTTCTTCAAGTGTAAATACACCCCAGTATCTTTCTGTAAAGCAGGGAGGTGATGTGCGTTACCGAACTTAGTGAATATTTAGAAGTAGAACTTAAAAGTACTTTACGGCATGAATCCAAAATAGATGCGATAAAGTTGGCGGAATTGCAATCACTTGGCTTTCTAGCTCATTGGCAAAATATACCTGTAATGCAAAATTATCTGCATAGGACCGGCTAATTCCAAACCCGGCTCCATTTATGGTTGTACGGTTGAGTTCACTGGCCCATGAATACTGATCCATCGTAATGGGACTCGTATCAACAAAAACGATCAACTGCAACTGTTCATGCCAATTTTCTAAAACTGGCAATTCTATTCTTGCTTCCAGATTCAGAATGTGTCCATGATCCGTATAGTTACTTCTCGATGGATAATATTTTGATGCATATATATTGCCCGGCTCTGTTTTTTCTAGGTCACCCACTTCAAAATTATTAGTCGGAGATTGTTCTTTTACCAAAGCGTAAAAAGAGATGGATTTTAAGTTCCCTGGTAGAAGCTGCGTATGGAGTTCAGATTGGTTATCGTGAATATTTTCTTTATTCTTCATCGCAATATTTGGCGTGCTAGCGTCAATGTTAGCAAGGTGTTCGTTTAATAAACCGGGTACGGATGGAAGATTTCGACGGAGGGTGAAAATTGATGCAGGAGCCACTTGGTCTCGAAGTGCATCGGCATCATAAGAGAATGTGGCGTACAAACGGTAGTTGGACAATGAGAAACTTGGTGTGTCGCCAAAATATGATTTTTTGCCTTCAATTTCCTGCGGGCAGAAATTCAACTTATTTGGGTGTGATTTGTCGGCAATGTCCGGGAATTGCATGGCATATCCTGTCAAGCTCAATAACAACCATGCACATGGAATAAATAGATTTTTCAACTGGGTCTATTTGGAAAGAGTGCATTAAGAGCCGAAAGTTAATCAAGGATGTTTAGCGTAGAGAATTTACCGCTGGCGTCATTTTGATATGGGCTGCATACAATGAACGGTACGCGAGCGCCTGTCCGTGGGGCAACTAACAAATCACCATTCATACATTACCCGGCCAATATTGATGAAATTGGCTGCCCTCGCCCAGTATGTGAGTCAGCGCACTGAGAGTATTTCGAGCCTGAATAATGATTTTTCACCAGCAAAAAAATCAAACTTTTGGGTGAAGCTTAGAGCCTGATCGCCAAGCCGATATGCGAGTTACGATCATGACAGTTATAAAAAATACAACCATTCTGTACATCTTGCTGTTTGCCTGTACTCTATTATTATTTTCACTAAAAGCTTACGCTGAAGATATGCTTATAGATTTGCCTCCAAAGCCCAACTTCATTGACTTGCAGCGCGATATTATTTCAGACAGCTTTCTTGACCTCGCCAGCGAGATCGATAGTTTTTTTGGCGATGAGCGCAACTTTACGGAAACAGACAAAAGCGTGTTGCAACTTGACGTTTCTCAAACAATGGGAAGAACTGGCAGTCCAGTCGTGGCGCTAACTTATAAAGCAAAATTTATTTTGCCGAATGCGCAGAAACGCTTCCATCTGCTGTTGGAAAGTAACCCGGATCAAAATCTGCCGGGAACGACATTGGCGCAACAGCCGCAGCCCAAAGAAGTTTCACTATTCAAGGAATTCTCTACGCCGGATAGTTACGGGACCGCGATACGATTTGAAAATAAAATAGACAGTCATTGGCGGTTTAGTGCGGACGGGGGAATTAAGGCAGATGGAGGCAGCGGTATTGTCGATATATCGATACATCCATTTGCCCGCTCCAGTGCGAGTTTTACAACTCCCCTGAAGTTAGTGCAATTAAAATTGACTGAATCATTTTATACATTCAATACAACCGGGCCCGGTGAGAATACACTGCTGGAGCTTGATCGCCATATCTCGGACAAGATGCTATTTCGCTCCACAAGTGGCGCGACATTTCTGTACGACAAAGAGTATTTCGATTTGCATCAGGATTTTTCGATTTTCCACACGCTGAATCCGAATGCATCCTTTCTTTATCAATTAACCGCGAATGGTGTAAGTCGCCCCTCATCCGAAGTATCGGAATATGTGGCATTGATTTTATACAGGATGCGCTTGCATCAGGATTGGATATTTCTGGAGCTTAATCCGCAACTGCATTACCCAAAATCCACCAATTTTTTATTGGACGCCCAATTTATAGTTCGACTGGAATTTATGATGTCGAAGTAAGGCGATTTTATTTCTTGGTCATGGCTGAAATTCTTTTTTGGGCTTCTTTTGCCAATGTGTGGGCAGGATAATCTGCAATGAAATTAGCATACATCTCTTTTGCCTTTACCTGGTCACCCAATTTATTTTCCGTTATGTCGGCATTCGAGAACAGTGCTTTGATTGCTTCTTCAGAGTCAGGTGCGCGCGCATTGATGCGGTCATTAATTGATATTGCCATTATCCAACTCCTGGGGGAGTTGGAAGCAATATTTTCAGCCTCTATCAAAGCGCTCAGGCCATCCTGTTCTTGCGCATAAATATCAGCCACCCTTAAATAAGTGTCAATAGCCTTGTCTTTCTGAAAGGTTTTAGACTCGTAAATTCTTTCCAGCGTAAGCAGACTGTACAAAACACTGGGGTCTTTCTTGTATTTGGCAATGATTTCTTCATAAGTTCTGATTGCATTCGGATAGTCGTGCATATCAACGCTGTACATTGTTGCCAACTCTTCATGCCCAAGTTTGGCTTCATTGGAATCCGGATATTTCTCAATTAAGGCCAAATATGTTTTGGAGGCTTTGTCAAAAAGTTTCAGTTTTTCACGCTGAATGAAAGCGATGGATAACATGCTGTCAGCGCTTAGATTACTTGCCGGATAAACCGACAATAGTTTATTAAATCTATACAGTGCAATATCGTTATCGATCAGCATAGACTGGTGTGCTATCGCGCTTTCGATTATATCTTCATTTTGAAATGTCTCATTTCTGACAAGAAATGATGCCGACTCTGCGACAATTGATGGCGCAAAGACTTCATCTCTGGATGATCTGAGAAACTCAATAAAGCTTCCTGTTCGTTGATCCATATCTCCGCTAAGCATGGATATCTGCTCATTCATTCTATTGATCATTGCGACCTGCTTCGCTAATTGATCAACGCTGAGTTCCTGTAACTGTTTATTTGCTGTTGCCACAAATGTCGACTGCGGGTACATCACTTTCAGCAACTCCCAATCAAGCGCCGCCGCCGAATAGTTTTTTGTACGCTTATGAACCAAAGCCATCAAGTGAAGCACTTCATCCGTTTGTGGATAACTTGCATAGTTATTGATAAATCGACGCATGTCTGAGAGTAGTTCAATATCAATGGGCTTGTAATTCGAAGAGAATATTCCCTTATCCAGAGTGGTTTCCTGAATGGTTGTTCGAAATTGATCGATCTGTGAAACGATTGTCAATAATCTTGTTCTTTTTAATTCAGACATGACGATTTCGTTTTGGGCGGGTTGAGTTCGAATGATTTTTTTTGCCGCCTTGGCATGAATAGACAATTTTTTTGCTGTAATGTGGGGCGCATCATTTTCATCGGCAGCCCATGTGCAAGAGATATTAACTAAAACACAAACCACAATAAGAATTCTAAAATGGATAATCATTTCGCTTCACGCCTCCGGTTCGATCAAGGGGCGTGTGTATTGCAGTTTTGCCACCTCAATTTCAAGCCCGTCGTTTTTATATTGCAGGAAGTCGGCTTTGATCTTGAGTGCCAGATGATTCTTCACTCGTGCCATAACGATCAGCGGATTAATCGGCTTGGCAATGAAATCAACGGCGCCGAGTTCAAGGCCCTTTCTTTCATCCTCCGCATCTGTCTTGGCGGTCAGGAAGATTACCGGAATATTCAATGTTCTGCGTTCTTGTTTAAGTCTCCAGCATACCTCGTAACCGTCCATTCCCGGCATCATAATATCGAGCAAAATTAAATCCGGTGGCGAGTCGGATAATGCTATAGCGAGCGCCTTTTCGCCATTGTCTGCAATTTTTACTTGGTATACATCCTTGAGCAGGCTACTCATCAGAACAAGATTGTCCGGCGAATCGTCTACCAACAGTATCGTGGAGTTCTCGGTTTGGTCATTTGCTTTCATTGGACATCCTTTGAATAATAGACAGCGTTATATAAATCATTCAAACCTGCGCTCAGGTTTGACATGCTGCGGGCAAGTCGGCAAACGAAGGAATTTTGCGGGTTTCAATTTTTAGTAACTCCCCCCACTCCATCCAGCTTGCGATGATTTCATCCGCAAGCAAATAAAATTCTTCCTTGTCGATCCCCAATCGAGCCGCGTTAACAAGAAGGGTCGGTAACGTTGTTGCGGGTATTTTTTCTTTGGGCACACAAATATCGGCCAAGGCAAATGCAATTTGCAGGGCCAGTGAAATGCCATGAATGCGCGAACCATCCACAAATCCTGACTCATCAGGGGCTTCGCGATGATAAATTGCGGTTACCAACACCTCCGGCAAACCCCAATTCAACAGCATGGTGGCGGTCAGTTCACGGTGGTCTGTGTTGAAAGCCTCACGCTCCAAGGCAAGCCGTTTATGGACACCCTCGTCGGGTAAAGAAATAAATTCGCCGTAACGATCGGGAAAGATGGATGCCAGCGCCAATTCTCCAACGCAGCACAATAGCCCGGAGGTAAAGTTGTCTTCATCGTTAATTTTGGCATAGGGAGATAGTGCTTGTGCTGAAACAGCTGTCGCCAAAGAGCGCGACCAGTATTGTTCGTAGTCAAATTGAGGACAACGACCATCACGATTACTGTGCAGCACTGAGAGCGCGAGAACAAGAACGCCAACCCGGCGAGTTCCAAGCGTGGTAACTGCTTTGGGTATTGAAATGATCGGTCGGCTATGACCAAAGGAAGCTGCATTTGAAAACTTCAGCAGTTCGCCTGCCAGTGCCGGGTCAGATTGAACCAAGCGGGCCAGATCATCTATTTTGTAATTATCATTTTGTAGTAGCTTCATGATAGCCAAGGCTAAACTCTGCGGCGTGGGCAGTTTTCCTGTTGCCGCGAGTTTTATGTATAGAACTGGATCAACTAATTGCACGGACAATCTCCGTTATTGTAATGGCCCATGCCTATTCGTCGTATTTGCCCGCAATCCCCAAAATCCGCAAGAGGGAATCACAACATTTGAACTTTGATTGAACCTTAATTCAAGACTACATGCTCAATTAAGCATTTTTCTGTGTGTTAGCGAACCAAGCAAAAAATATCCTGTAGTAGCTTTACAACGCGCGAAAAGGTTAGTTAGAGTTTTTTCCGCTGGGCCAAACGGTTAAGCGCTTCCTTTAAAGGAGAGTCGGCAAGCCTTTGTGCGAGCTCGGTTAGATGAGTTTTTCCGGACGGGCTAATCGAGCGTGTTTCGGGCGGGGGGAGGTATGGGGGGGCACTAACTTGCACAACTACCTGAATTACAGTAACCTCGCACCCATTATCATGCAGTTTTGCAGCTAGTTCTGTGGCCATTTGACGGAGTTTAGATGCGATTGCTCCGTTGTTCGCTGACAGCGTTAGCGTATGCTGGTCGAGTTGCATTACTCGGCAACTGCCTATTAAAGAGGGCGGGATAACTTGCTCAAGTTGCTGTTGCAAAGCCATAAGTCGCCGCGCTTTGTTCGTAAGCTTTCCCAGTTCACTACTGGAGTTTAGGAATGAATTGAGGTGATATGGCACGGTTCAAGTGATTAAAATTGAGAAAGGGGGCGGCGTGGATATTATTCTAGTTTCCAATAGATTGGCAAAAGCGCGTAGTTTTACCTTGACGACAATGCATTTGGCGATACTTGCAATCTTGGCTTCAGTGCTGTTTGTGAGTGCCGTGTTGACAGCCCAGTATGCAATAGTACGTTTGCAGCCAAACAGCATCAGCGATGGATTGCGGTCATGGTTGGCCAGCGCCCAACAGTATGAACAACAAAAGCAACAGGCGTACCTGCATGAAAGCATGGATACGATGGCCAAACGCCTTGGGCAGATGCAGGCGCAGTTATTGCGTTTGGATTCTTTGGGTGCGCGCCTGGCCAAAATGTCCGGCATGAAACCGCAGGAATTTTCTTTTGAGCAAATGCCACCGGAAGGCGGGCCATATATTCCCGCCCCGATGCAGGCCGACGTTTCGCTGAGCAGTATGGACAAGCAATTGAACAGCCTTACAGCACTGGTAAGTGATCGCAGTGATAAATTGGTAGCGCTGGAAACGTTGTTGATGCAAGACAGTTTGACTAAAAAAATGCTGCCTTCGTTAGCTCCGGCTACAGACGCCTGGTATTCTTCCAATTACGGCTGGCGCATAGACCCGTTTACCGGAAAAAATGCCATGCATGAAGGGGTAGACTTCATGGTCCCGGCGGGAACGCCGGTTTATGCTTCTGCCGGAGGCGTGGTTGTGTATGCGGATTACCATCCCCAATATGGTAATATGATAGAGATTGATCACGGCAAGGATATAGTTACGCGTTATGCGCATACATCCAAAGTGCTTGTCAAGGTGGGGCAGATGGTTCGGCGCGGCGAAAAGATTGCCCTTTCGGGTAGTACCGGGCGTTCTACCGGCCCGCATCTGCACTTTGAAGTGAGATTCAAAGGCATGGCCCAAAACCCGGTGCTTTTCAT
>Ga0224559_1001614_pt1 | contig 12235 bp, 7 predicted proteins | sample 714S33034metaG_FD_180676 | JGI IMG/M metagenome (GOLD analysis project Ga0224559, IMG submission 180676) | Peat soil microbial communities from Stordalen Mire, Sweden - 717 S3 30-34 | ecosystem: Environmental > Terrestrial > Soil > Wetlands > Peat | place: Sweden: Norrbotten County, Stordalen... | reverse complement strand
CTCGGGTGCTTGCTCGCGGATCGGGCGAAGCCTTCTCGAGCAAAACCGACTATGCGCTCGCCCGCCGCCGTGCCGATTCCAGCGTGTTGGCGAGGAGCATGGTGATGGTCATCGGTCCGACGCCGCCCGGTACGGGCGTGATGGCCCCTGCCCGCTCGACCGCGGCGGCGAATTCCACATCGCCGACCAACTTGCCGGTCGGCAAGCGGTTGGTGCCTACGTCGATGACCGTGGCGCCGGGCTTGATCCACGAACCGAGGATCATCTCGGGCTTGCCGATGGCGGCCACCAGGATGTCGGCTGTGCCAACCACGGCGGGCAGATCCTTGGTGCGCGAGTGGCAAATCGTCACGGTGGCATCCGCGGCGGTCAGCAGCACGGCCACCGGCTTGCCCACGATATTGGAACGCCCCACCACCACGGCGGTGGCGCCGCGCACGGTGGTACCGGCTTCTTCGATCAGTTTCATGATTCCGTAGGGCGTGCAGGCGATAAAGCGCGGCTCGCCGATAAGCAAACGCCCCAGGTTTTCGGGATGGAATCCATCCACGTCCTTGGCCGGGTCGATGGCCAGGAGAACGCGCTTGCTGTCAATGTGCTTGGGCAGCGGCAGCTGTACCAGAATTCCATCCACCGCCTTGTCCGCTTTGAGTTCGCGCACCAGGCCCAAGAGCTTGTCCTCCGCCGTGTCGGCGGGCAGGTGATGGTCAAAACAGGCGAAGCCCGCCTCGGCCAGCGCCTTGGTCTTGTTGCGCACGTAGATCTGCGACGCCGGATCGTCGCCGACCAAGACGACCGCCAGGCCAGGCCTCACCGAACGCGTCGCGAGCTGCTTGACCTCGTCGGCCATAGCGCCACGCAGTTTCGCCGCCAGAGCCTTCCCATCGATGATCTTTGCTGACATCCCCTGCCCCTAGCACGCACGAACGCCCAAATGCAACAGGGCGCCGCGTGGTTCGCCAGTCTTCTAGCTGCGCCGCCGGCGAAGCAGCGGGAGGAAGGCCAATCCAAGCAAGAGCAACGATCCGATGCCGCCAGCCTGCCCGCGCCCTGGCACCGCGCATGAGCAGCCAGAAGTGGCGACGGCGCCTCCTGCAGTCGAACCCGAATTGCCGCCCTGAGCGCCACCCGCGCCGGAGCCGCCGGAGTTGGCCGTGGCCCCACCGCTGGCACGCCCGCCCGAGCCCAATGTGCCACCCGCATTCCCCGAGGTTGTCCCGCCAGTGCCACTTTTTCCGCCGGTCGCGCCGCCGGCACTGGTCGCACCGCCGGAACTCGTTGCCCCCCCGGTGCCAGTCGCACCGCCAACGCCGGTGCCTGATGTGCTTCCACCCGCACCGCCCGCCGGACTTCCACTCGTGCCACCGCCGGCGCCCCCGCGACCGCTGGCTCCGCCTGCGCCGGTTGTTCCGCCAGTGCCCGTGACCCCGCCCGCTCCCGCATCGCCACCGCCGGTGCCAAAGTCGTTGTCGAACGCCACACCGTCGAAGGGCACCACGATGACCTTAGTGCCGTGATTGGTGCCGGGCAGTACCTGGTTGTCCTTGTCGACATCGGATACGGCCCAAGTGATATGGGTCGGGTGGCCGTCTTCCAGCACGACGCCCGGTCGCTCCATCTTGTACCATGCGATGCAGCTGGTGGTTCCGTCGTAGCAGAAGATCTTCTGGTAGTCTCGCGGAGACCAGGCGTACCCGTTATCCTTCCAAGTGAGGCCGTCGGGTGAATACACGTGCCAGCCGACTCGATCTCCGGAACCCGAATAGATGACGTGGTAGGTCCCGCCGCTGCGCCAAATGTGGGGATCTTCTTGCCAGATATAGGTCGGATTGGTTACGCCCGGTATCGAGGTCCGCTTCGGGTAGATGGTGCCGACAACCGGATTACCCTGTGCGTCGGTAGGGTTCTGGGTATACGCGCACGTCGGCTTCTGCTTCACGTAGTGGCCGCACAGGGTGTCCGCGATCGCGGTGGTCCCGTTGCGTTCCACGATTTGGTACTTGCCGTCGTGGCGCGGAAACATGCTTATGTTGGACGCACCGATATCGCTTTGGGGAGAACAACCCGTCCACGGGCCGTCGAGCGAGCTCGACGTGAAGATCTGGAAGGGAACGATCTCGCTGACGATGACCGCGTAGGTACCGTCGGGCAGCTCGACCGCGGAGACGTTGTGCCCCTTGTGCGGTGTGGAGCCGCCGGTGCTGTACACGTAGTCTTGCCGTACGTACGGACCAAGCACGTTGGTTTGGCTGATGGCATGGTAGGCGTCGGAGCCCATCCAGGCCGTCCCAAAGTTCGAGTTTGCGTCGAACGTGCTCATGAACATGTGGTACTTGCCGTCCGTGGCCTTGATGATCTCCCCGTCCCAGTAGTACCACTGCGGATGAACGCCAGCGCCCATGGCGCTCTCGATGCCGTTGGAAATGTCGCGCGGAATCACGCCCGGCACGCCCGTCACGCCCCAGGTGGCGGAGCTGAGCGGCGCGACTTCGGGAGTCGGTAGGATATAGCTCTCGAAGGGCTTGGCGCTTGCGGTTCCAGCCAGGCTGACGGCCGCGAGTAACACTGCGGCACCAACGCCGAGGCGTGCGCAGACGGAGATTGGGCGGGACTTGCGAAGAGCAAGGCGGCCTTGGGTGCTGTCCATATTCATGGGATGTCTCCAGCGGCGACCAGCGCCATGTTGTTGGTGCCCACATTACAGGACCATTGGCCAATTCAAAAGCAGAGGCACGATATTCGGTCAAGCGTCATGGCGTGGATGGCGCGCGACGCCTTGGCCGGCGTTGCGTCCTCAATACCGCGAAAAGCCCAAGAAGCGTTGCCAACCACACATCGCCGTACGCGTTCTCCGCGCCACGGCCCTCGCCCACCGCACAAGCACAACCACTGCTGCCGCCGGCTGCGGTCGTCGAACCGCCTTGCGAGGTTGCCCCACCGCGCGGGCCGCCGTTCCCGCCAGCCCCTGCCGCACTTGACGATCCACCAATTGCGGTCGGAGCCCCGCCCGCGCCGGTCACCGCGCCTCCAGACCCGCTGCTTCCTGCAACGGAACTACCGCCGCTTCCATGGCTGCCTCCGCTTGCGATCAGCCCACCCGCGCCCGAGAATGATGTCGCTCCGCCAGTACCGCTGCCGCCGCCCGTGCCGCCACCGCCGTCGGTCGCTGCGTCGCTGCGCATTCCCCCGCTGCCACCCGCTCCGCTTTGCCCTGCGCTGCCCTGGATGCCCCCGCTGCCACCTGTTCCCGGGCTCCCTCCCGCGCCCCCGGTTCCACCAACGCCTGTATCGGCATCGAAGCTCACCCCGTCGAATTGCATGACCAGGACCTTGCTCCCGTGGTTGGAACCGGCCGTGATCTGATTGTTCTTGTCCACGTCCGATACAGCGAAGGTAAAATGGGTGATGTGGCCGTTCTCCATCACTACGCCAGGCCGCTCCATCTTGTACCAGTTGTCGACCGTCCCATCCGTGGTGCTGAAGAGTTGTTTGGCCATCCTCGGATCGAACGCGAACCCCTGGTCCGTCCAGTTGTGGATGCCATCGGTCGACGTCAGATGGTACCCGACGCGATCATCCGGGTAGTCGTAAAGAACGTGGTATTGCCCGCCGCTGTACCAGATCACCGGATCCTCCGCCAAGACGTAGGTGCTCTCGACGGTTGACGGCGCATAGGAGTCATCCGAAGTATGTTTCTGTCGATTGGGATAGATGCTGGGCAGGCCCGAGGGAGGCTGCTGGTTTGAGGGATACGTATTGCTGGGCTGCTGCACTTTGTACGGGCCGCATATCCCGGCTGTGCTCAGCGCAATGACCCCGTGCCGTTGAATGACCTCGAAGTTCCCGTCGGGGCGCACCACGAGGCTCACGTTGGAATCCATGTGGCTGTCACCACCCGCAACAAAATTCACCGTCACGCCATTCGTTTGGATCAACTCCCCAGTCGGATTCGGACACGGAGTCCAAGGCCCGGCGAGCGAGGTCGCCGTGAATATCGTAAACGGCACGATTTCGTTGACGTAGAGGCAGTAGGTGCCATCAGGGAGCACGCAGGCCGACGCGTTGTGGCCCTTGTGACGGTCACCGGAGTCAGGCCCATTGTCGAACGCGTACCCTTTGTCCGTGTACGGCCCGAGCAGCGCGTCGCTAACGGCGTAGATCGTCTCAGAGTTTCCCCAGTTGCCGAAGCCCGTCGAACCGGCCCAGCGATCCGCGAACATGTAGTACTTGCCGTCCTGAGACGGGATGATTTTGCCGTCCCAATAATAGTATGCGGGCGGAATGGTCGTGTTCTCCAGTCCATTGCAGGTGTCGCGCGGAAGCACGCCCGAGACGCCCCACGTCTTGGAAGTGACCGGGCAGGCGGTGGGCGTCGGCTGAAAGTAGTCGACGAAGGTCTTGGCCGCTGCCGACGATCCGCCACCAACAGCGAATATCGCGGTCAGCAATTCGATGGTCCATCTTGTGGCACTGCGTTTCATTTCCGATTCCTTTCGAGGCCGGCGTTCCACTGTGTGGTTCCTCTGTTCGCGACGCGCACACCCAGGATACCTGAAGACAGGCTTTGTGTTGGCGGCGTCACCTCCAACGTGCGTTGTCCACGATAAACGGTTCGCGAACGAGGGCATGTTTATGGCTGATGCACTGGTCAAGCCCGACGGACAGCAGCCTGCGCGATCGAGCGCGGGCTGCGACGCGACTTCTTCAGCCTTCGGATGGCAAATGTCACACGAGCTTGAGCCACATTTCGCAAATCACGCACTCAGGGGGTGATGGGCATCATCTTGGCTCGTTGCTTTGCAAAAAGGGTCGACGGACCCGATCGCGCTACGGCTGCCCAATTCCATGATGAAGTGTACTGCTGGAGGAATTGAATCGTGCATAGCACCGCGAAGAACAGGTATCTCTCTGTTGGTCTCTTGACACAGTCATCCCTCCACACCAAAAGCTCTTGGCTCATCGCTGCGCTCCGCGGGCGGAAAGTCGACAACGGAATTCCCGAAGTTCGATGCCATACCGAGGACCGCGGAAGAAGCCCTCAACACCAAGGCTTTGTGTTCACCACGCTCGCCAGCCTGGTCTTTGTGGCATGCAACGGCAACCAGTCGAATGCTGGGGCCGGTGGCTCGATCGGCGGTGCCGGCGGGCTCGGTGGAACAGGCAATAGGTCGGGCTCCGGGAGCGGTGGACATGGAACCGGCGGCCAAGGCGGAACCGACACGCAGGCCGGTGGAGGGGGAGCCGGCGGAGGCCCGAGGGGCGGCGCAACCGGGCAGGGAGGCAGCGGCGGACCGACCGGCGGCCAGGGTGGAATTTCCGCCCAAGGCGGCGGTGGAGTGGCGGGAAGCTCCGGCGCTGGAGGCATCACTGGTCAAGGTGGCATTGGGGGACGGACCCAGACCGGGACCGGTGGCCAACCGGGCAGCGGCAGCACGACGGGCGCTGGTGGAGCCGCCACCGGACCGCGTGTGATTCAGAATTTCAATCAGTCCCGGAAGTTCAAACGAGCGGATGTCACGGGCGCGGAGGCGACCACCTTCGATGATTCCTCGTGGGGCAACATCGGCCTGCCGCATTCGTTCGGCCTGCCCTACTTTGCGCCGACCAAGTTCTACGTGGGGTACGGCTGGTACAGGAAACACTTCACCGTCCCGTCGTCTTGGTCGGGCAAGAGAGTGTTTCTCGAGTTCCAGGCAGCGTTCGACCAAGCGCAGATCTACCTCAATGGCAAGCAGGTCGGCCAGCACATCGGCGGCTACAACGGATTTTCGATCGACATCAGCTCCGCCATGACGACCGGCGACAACGTGGTGGCGGTTCGATTGAACAACAACTGGAATGCGCAACTTCCTCCGCAGACGGGCGATCACACGTTCCAGGGCGGCATCTATCGGGACGTGAATGTCGTCATCACCGACCCGCTGCACGTCACCTGGTATGGCACCTGGGTCACCACGACCACTCTGGCGACGAATTCGGGTTCGTCCAGTACCGTGGAGATCAAGACGGAAGTGCAGAACAGCCGCTCGGCCGCCGTCAATGCCACGCTGAAGACCGACATCGTCGATAATACCGGCAAGGTGGTCACCACCATTTCGACCCTGCAGCAGATCGCCGCGGGCGCGACGGTGACGTTCGACCAGACTACGCCCGCGGTCAGTAGTCCCTCGCTATGGCACCCCGACCATCCCACGATATGTACCAGGCGGTTTCTTATCTTTCCGACGGCACGGGGACCGTGGACACCTTCACCACGCCGTTCGGGTTCCGCTGGTTCAGCTGGTCGGGGTCGCAGGGCTTCTCGCTGAACGGCTCGCATTACTGGATGCAAGGCGGGAACGTCCACCAGAACCACGCGGGCTGGGGCGACGGCGTGGCCGACTCGGCTCTCTACCGCGATGTCAGGATGGTCAAGGACGCGGGGATGAACTTCATCTGCGGCTCGCACTATCCGAAGGCGCCGGCCTTTGCGGATGCCTGCGACCAGCTCGGTGTTTTGTTTTGGTCGGAGAATTGCTTCTGGGCGAACTTGACGGTATCGAACGGAATGCCCGCCCAACCTGCGTGGCGCTCCGGAGTGTCCAAATGGTGCATGTTCGACCACGGCACCCAAGCCGACCCCTCGTACGGGATCATGGGTATCGTCGACTACTTCCGTATCCCAAAGCGTTCCTACTACTCGTATCGCAACGCCTACGCAAAGGTGGCGGCGCCGACCTGGCCAACCTCGGGCACGCCAGCGGGACTCACACTCACGTCGAGCACGACGACGCTCTCGGCGGTGGACGGCACGCAGGACTCGTAGCTGCTGGTCACCGTCGTCGATGGGAGCGGCAAGGCGGTCAGCAACACCGCTACGGTGACCCTCACCGTCACCTCCGGGCCAGGCGACTTCCCGACCGGGCCGAGCATCACGTTTACGCCAGGGTCGAGCAAGCGGGCGAGCGATATCGCCATTCTCGACGGTCAAGCCGCCATCGAGTTTAGGAGCTACTATTCAGGCACCAGTGTCATCACGGCCAGCTCGCCGGGCCTGACCTCCGCCACCGTGACCATCACGTCGCAGGGCAGCCCGGCGTTCGTGCAGGGGCAGACTCCGCCCGCGGACACACGGCCGTATACGGGCCAGCGGAATACCTCTTGATGGCTGCGTGCCAGGGGAAGGCTTTTGACCCCTGGCGATTCATCGTCTAACGATACTGACCCCTCGTCTCACTTCGCGGTCGTCGACACTGAGCCCGACGTGAGCCCAGACGATGTCGCCGTCACGACGAGCTGGCCGGCGGTCCCGGTCGACTGCACGATGGCCAAGGCCTTGCCGCTGAATGCCTTTCGGGTCGGCGAAGAGTACGCCGTGAGGTCGATCGGATCGCCGTTGTCCACGCCCGCGATTTTTCCTGGGCCCGACACGGCGAAGGTGACGCTGTTATTCGCGGTAGGGACCATCACACCGTTCGTGTCCTGAATCACGGCCGTGACATACGCGAGATCCCGTCCGTCCGCCGCGATGGTCGTTCGATCCACCGACAGGCCGACCTTGGCCGCGGCGCCTGCGGTGTCCACCTCGTCGGTTGCGACCACTGTGCCGCCCTTCGTGCCCTTCGCCACGAGCGCGCCGCTCGCCCAGGACACGGTCCACCCGAGGCTCGCCGTGCTGCTGGAGGTGAACGACTTGGAGCCCTGCGAGACGCCGTTGAGGAAAAGCTCCACGCTGTCACAGTTGCTGTAGACCCAGACATTCACCTTCGTTCCCGACGTCCAGTTCCAATGCGGGAAAATGTGAACCATGGGCGTGGTCGTGCGACGGCTCTGCCAGAAGTAGTAGCCGTTCTTGGGGAAGCCGGCAGTGTCGACGATGCCGAAATAGGAGCTCTTGGCATCGCTGGCGAACGGCCACGGCTCGCCCCCATAGTCGAAGCCGGTCCAGTCGAACTCCCCGGCGAACCAAGGGCGATTCATAGTGATGACATACATCTGCTCGTAGTCTGCGGGGCTGGCCTCGGTATCGGGGTAGTCGGAGCATTCCTTGGCCGCGTCGTCTTTGCTGCCCCAACTCGCAGGATTGTCGCTAGGGGTGGAATAGAAGCCGCGGCTTCGACCTCCCGACTCCATTTCGCTGCCGAAGATCTTCCACGTCGAGTGCGAGGCATGGTCGCCGTCGAAGATGGGCGACGTGACCGAGCCGTTTTGCAAGTAATTGTATCCTTGCAGGTCGAGCAACGCGGCTACCGCTTGATTGGTCCCGTCGCCCATGGCGTTGCACGCCCATGTCAGTGGGCGTGTCGAGTCGATGGCCTTCACCCACTTGATCAGATTCGCGGCGGTCGCCGTCGAGGCGCCCTGGATTTCGTTGCCGATGCTCCACATGATGACGCTCGCGTGATTGCGGTCGCGACGGACAAGGTCCTGAATGTCCGTTTGAGCCCATTGCTTGAAGTAGAGATGGTAGTCGTTCAAGCCGTTCTTTCCCGTCTCCCAGACATCGAAGGCCTCGTCCATGATGAGGAACCCCATCTGGTCGGCGAGATCCAAGAGCTCGGGCACTGGGGGATTGTGGGACGTGCGGATGGCGTTGACGCCCATCCCCTTCAAGATCTGCAGCTGGCGTTCGAGGGCGCGGTAATGGTATGCGGACCCGATCGCACCGAGGTCATGGTGCATGGCCATCCCCTGAAGCTTCATGGACTGGCCGTTGAGGGTGAACCCCTTCGATGCATCGAAGTTGAAGGACCGCAAGCCAAGCGGAACCACGTAGGTGTCGACCGTCGAGGTGCCAACCTGGAGGGTCATCTTCACCTGATAGAGGTAGGTAGCCTCGGTCGACCAGAGGTGTGGATTGGACACGGTGAGGGTCTGGCTCAATGTCGAGGTTGCGCCGCCGGCGACACTGCTGGCCGCCGTGGTGTTGCTTGCGACCGTCGCCCCACTGGCATCGTAGATCCCCGTCGTGATCGTCACCGTCTGAGAGTCGCTTGACTGGTTCTCGACATCGGTGGCGATCGAGACCGTCGCCGAAGTAGCGCTCACCGAAGGAGTCGTGATGAACCCTCCGTTGTAAGCGACGTGCACGGGATTGAGGACGGTGAGCCAGACGTTGCGATAGATGCCGCTGCCGGAGTACCAGCGGCTGTTCGGCTGATTGCTATTGTCGACCTTGACTGCGATGACGTTGCTGGCGCCAACGTTCACGTTAGTCGTTATATCGTACTCGAACGTCGAGTAACCGTAGGGCCGCGGGGGGGGGCCGAGCGGAGTGTTGAGCGCAGTGCCGTTGACATACACCGTGCTGTTCTCGTACACGCCGTCAAATTCGATCCGGATCTTCTGCCCGGAATACGATTGATCCAGGGTGAACGTCTTCCGGTACCAGCCGACGCCCCCATCCAGAAGACCACCGCCGTTGCCCGCCGGCGAATTCTGGTCGAACTGAAGCTCGACGCTCCAGTCGTGCGGCACGCTGAGGCTGCGCCAGCTACTGTCGTCGAACGTGGTCGCCTGGGCCCCTGACTTATCGCCGAGATAGAATTTCCACCCATCATTGAAGCTCTTGCCGCGACCACCGTTATACGCTTGAACCAGTCCGCCGGCCGAGTTTCCACCCGCACCGCCGGTTCCGCTCAAGCCACCGCTGCCTCCCGCGCCGCCAGTAATCCCGCCGGCGCCGCCCGCGCCGCCGGGCATGGTACCACCCGCGCCGCCGACTCCGCCGGTTTTTGCACCGCCGGCAGCTGTCGAGGTTCCTCCCGACGAGGAGGAACTGCCGCCGGTCGCAAGCCCACCCGTGTTGGATCCTCCTGCGTTGCTGCCGCTGGAGGTGTTCCCCGCCGAACCTGCGCCTCCCGAGCTCGGGCCTCCCCCTTGGCCGGATGCGCCGCCGTTCGGCCGCCCGCCGGTGGCGACGCTACCGCCACTGCCACTCGATCCGCCAGAGCCGCTGCAGGCAACGAATAGGCACACCATCACCGCGCACAGCATGCCTCCCGAATTGTTTGTCATCGAAACTGTGAAGAAGGAATTTGTTTGTCGCATGTTGCCTCTGATTGTTTGACGGACACTCCAAGATACGACACACGATCAACGAGTGATTGTCACGGTGGCGTTCTGCTGGTTTCGGTAAATCCCAAGCGTCACCTTCTGCCCGGCCGTGGTTGTGTTGTACAAGCGATTGAGGTCATCCAACGAAGTGACGCTCTGACCGCCGATTTGCAGGATGACGTCCATAGCCTTCAAACCATCGGTCGCGCCCTGGCTCCCTGACGGGACGGTGAGCATGTAAACGCCTACCGGGAAGCCGAGACCGACTATCGAGAGCTCGCCCGGACAGAGATTCTCGACAGTTGCCCCACGCCAGCTCGTCGTGGTCGTGCAGTCACGTGTCCCTGCGTCCGTGTCGACGGGCTTCAGGCCGACATTGCCGAATGGCGGCGTGGCCGCCTGCGCACGCAGCTGGGGAATCGTCACGCCGTACTGTTCAGTCGACGGTGCCGGTAGGCTCTCGATGCCGAGCGCGGTGGCGGGGGAGGTCGCTCCAAGTTGGAAGTTGCCGTTGGCGGGATCGACGAAGCTGGGATTGCCCGATGCCGAGTGCGAGTCCGTGTGGTAGCTGCCCTGGGCGGTCGACAGCGCCGACGCGCTTTGGTACAGGTTGTAGTCGATCTCCTTGCCGTAGCCGTCTGGGCTGTCGGGCGCCAGGCCCCAGAAAATATTGTGAATGAACACGTCGCTGCTGCCCTTGGGCCAGACGTGGATGCTCAAGCAGCCGGACACATCGCTAACCGCGGCGTTCGGCGCACACGGTACGGGGTTCTGCTGCACGAGCACGTTGTTTTCGGCGTCGCGGTAGTAGCCCTCGCGCCACTTGAGGCCGCCCGACAGGAAGATGTTGTCGATGAACTTATAATTGGTCGAGCCGTCGTCGAGGTCGACGTCCCAGCCCTGGTCGCAGCGCCAGCGGTTGTGCGCCATCGTGGTCGTCTTGACGGCGTCGAGGAGCGGTAGGCTGTTCGGGGGATTGCCAACCCGGGATTCGATTGACCCCGTGCTGGAGTCCCAGTAGCGGTCACGCCCCCAACTGTTGAACGCGCCGTGATCGCCGGTGTAAAGCACGGTGGCAAAGACGTCGTTGTACGAGATCACGTGGCCCCCCCAGCATCCGTCTCCAATGTTGATTCCGGCGCGCGGCATATTGTAGATGCTGTTGTGGCTCACTGTAACACTGTCGGCCATGTCGATGGCGACGCCCGCCACCTGCAGCTCTGGATCGCCGATGTCGTGAATCAAGTTCTCTGTGGCGCTGCAGTTGCTCGGGTAGTCGTTCGTCTTCGGGCCCGGCGTCATGTCCAGTTGGCTGGTGGAAACGGTCCCGGCGCCGTAGCCGAAGAGCGCATTGCGGACGGCGTTGCTGGTCCCCATGAAAAGAATGGCGCTCGATCCCGTGTCGATGAAGAGGTTGCCGGTGACCGCGACGCTGTCGTTGTAACCGCTGACGAAGACACCCGCCCCGCCGACCTGGTCGAAGAAGCTGTTCGAGATGGTCACATTCTGGCCGCCCGTGACGAAGACGCTGCCCCCTCGATAGATTTGCCAATCGGAGCGTAGGATCTGCTCGTTGCAACTCGGGAACGTCCGTAGCGTGTCGATGTAGTGGAATCCGTCGAGGGTGACCCACTGAACGGGCGGTGTCGACGCACACGTACCGCCGGTTACCGAATAGGACGGCGATCCGGATCCCGCATCTGGGACCGTGCGCGCGGCTCCCGAGCCGCAGCCACCATCGAACTCGAAGATCCGCTCGATGCCGGCCATTTCGAGGGTGTACGAGCCTGCCTTCGTGAGATCGACCCCGGATGGGGGATAGAAGTAAAGCGTGCCGGGGGTGCCGGCGACGCCGGTGCGGTCGTAGTACCACTCGCCGGCCGCGTCGAGCTCGTCGAAAGCGTTCTCGACGAACTGCGTGCCGGTCAGCCCCTGGGGCCGGCCGTTACAGAGTGGCCCGTTCTGCTTGCCGCCGCCCGTGAGGACGTAGTCCTCGCTTCCCCAGAGCTGGCCGTGCACGCCGTGCAAGTAGGCTGGCTGCGAGGAGGAGGGCGAGTGCGTCCATTTGCCACTCCGCGACGAAGCATCGCCCGCGTTGCCCCCGTACGCCCCCTTGCCTGTGTAGTTGGGGTAGCGAGCCATCTGCTCACGCTGTCCATTGAGAAAGAGAACGCTGGAGAACCCGAACGTGCCATTCAAG
>Ga0224559_1001613_pt1 | contig 12238 bp, 11 predicted proteins | sample 714S33034metaG_FD_180676 | JGI IMG/M metagenome (GOLD analysis project Ga0224559, IMG submission 180676) | Peat soil microbial communities from Stordalen Mire, Sweden - 717 S3 30-34 | ecosystem: Environmental > Terrestrial > Soil > Wetlands > Peat | place: Sweden: Norrbotten County, Stordalen... | reverse complement strand
CTCGCGGATCAGGCCGGATTCGTGCTTGTAGAAGGTGCGCTCCAGGTGGGTGGTGAGGAAGCCGTCCATGATGTTCATGCCGGGAGTGAGCGCGAGTTCGGTGACACGGCGGAGAATGAGGGCCTGGTCGGCAGCTTGCTGCGCGTCTTTACCGAAGAGCATGATCCAGCCGGTATCGAGCGCGGCGTAGATGTCGTCGTGGCCGCAATGAACATTGAGAGCCTGTTTGGTGAGGGCGCGCGCGCCCACTTCGAGAACCATGGTGGAGGCTTTGCCGGGGGCGTGATAATACTGCTCAACGCCGTAAACGACGCCCTGGCCGGAGGTGAAGTTGACCACCCGCTTGCCGCAGACCGAGTGGGCGATGGCGCCGCCTTGGGCCGCGTGTTCGCCCTCGGTTTCAATGGCGATGGTGTTGTGCCCGAAGACATTCAAATGGCCTTCAGCATAGGCCTGCTGGAAGAGTTCACCACCCTCCGTGGAAGGCGTAATGGGATAGAAGACGCCGGCGTCGGCGATTCTCGTCTCGGTGTGGTAGGAGACAAGCTGATTTCCATTCGCAGTAACCCGAATTCCGGGAAAACGAGCAGCAACAGTCATGTATTCCTCTCTGTGCTTACAGTTCTTTCAATTCAATATCTGCGATGCGCGGCGGGAGGCCGGCTCAACAGACGAGCTACGGGCTGGGAGATCTCCAAATAGGCTACACAACGGTCCTGCAATCCGTTGGGGAAAGCAGCCTATTGTCTAGTATGCACTCTGAGTAGGGAGACAGCGTCCCATAGTGCGGTACTCGGAGTTGCCGATCAGAGCGAGTGTCTCAATCCCCTTAAGAATCATTGCGGGCAGGTTTGCCAGGCGGTATTTCCGTTGGTGGCTGACTATTAGATGCGAGGATTTTAGGCAGGATTCTGTTGCTGGGCGGAAAAGGGCTCCGATGTCTTACCATGACGAGGGGGATTTCTCCGCGATGAATCGTGTCTTGAATTTGCGCCTTGTTCGTTTTGCGTGCCTGACTGTATTTGCAGGCGTTGTGCTTTCAGCGGGCCATGGCACGGCACAGACCGCCGCTGATTCGGCGAAGATAGCTGCCTTTCTGCCTGCCGATACCCATGCTGTCATTGACCGGCTCACAAGCCTGAGCGATTTGCCGGATGGAGCCTGGAAGCTGCATGCCGGCGACCTGGCGCACGGCGAAGCTGTGGATTTGGATGAAAGCGGCTGGCAGCCCATTGCCAAAGGCCCGGCGCCCAAGGAGGCGCTGTGGTTTCGGCAGACCTTTGAAGTTCCGGCGACGCTGCACGGCTACGACTTGACCGGCGCGCGGATCTGGTTCCAGTTTCACGCCACAGCCAACGGGCCGATGCCGGAGATTCTTTACTTCAATGGGCGGCGTGCGGCGATGGGCGACGACCTGGAGCCGGTGGTGCTGTTTGACCAGGCCAAGCCCGGCGACAAGGTGACAGTAGCCGTAAAGCTGCTGCACACGGTAGATAGCAAGAAGTTTCAGGGCGCGACGCTGCACATCGACTTCCCCGCAAGCCGGCCGAGCCCGGAAGACCTGCGCGAGGAGTTTTTGTCGGCGGCACTGCTGGTTCCTGCGCTGGCTCCGGGTGACAGCGAAAAGATGGACACGTTGAATGCTGCTATCCGCGCCGTGAGTATTGCTTCGCTCGATCATGCGGATTCGGGCAGTTCGATTACGAGATCGGAGATGCAGTTCGAGTTCGATATGTCGCTCAAGAATGCGCGGACGATTCTCGAAACGCTCAAGCCGCTGCTGCAACGGGCTACGCTGCATCTTACCGGAAACTCGCACATTGACGCGGCCTGGCTGTGGCCGTGGACCGAGACGGTGGACGTGGTGAAACGGACCTTCGGCACCGCGTTGCAATTGATGTACGAGTATCCCGACTATACCTATACGCAATCGGGCGCGGCATTCAACGAGTGGATTGCCGACAAGTATCCCGATATGAACGCCGAGATTGCCCGGCGCATCAAAGAAGGGCGCTGGGAGATTGTGGGCGGGATGTGGGTTGAGCCGGATTTGAATATGCCCGACGGCGAGTCGCTGGTGCGGCAGTTGCTGGTGGGCAAACGGTGGTTCAAGCAGCAGTATGGCGTGGACACGCGAATCGGATGGAATCCGGACAGCTTTGGTTATACGTGGCAGTTGCCGCAGATCTACAAGAAGAGCGGAATTGATTATTTTGTGACGCAGAAGATGGCGTGGAACGACACGAACCAGATGCCGTTCAAATTTTTCTGGTGGGAGTCGCCGGATGGGTCAAAAGTGCTGTCGTATTTCCCGCACGATTACGCAAATGACAATTTGAACCTGGTGCGGCTGGCGCGCGACTTTACGATTGCGCAGAAACAGGCGACGGGGTTGCCCGGGATCATGGACCTTTACGGCATTGGCGACCACGGCGGCGGACCGACGCGGGCGATTCTGGACGAGGGATTCCATTGGGCGGGACAGGGACACGTGACGCCGAAGATCGAGTTCGGCACGGCGCAGAGTTACTTCACCGCGCTCGAAAAGCAGATTGTAGCCGACAGTCCTGTGTGGGATTACAAATCCATCGCCAAGGGCTACACGGCGCCGCCGCTGGTTCCCGGCAAGGTGAACATTCCGACGTGGAAGAGCGAGTTGTATTTTGAGTATCACCGCGGCGTGATGACTACGCAGGCCAATCACAAGCGGAATATGCGGGAGAGCGAGGAGCAGGTGCTCAACGCGGAGAAGTATTCCTCGATTGCCTGGCTTTATGGAATGAAATATCCCGCTGCCGAACTGACGGAGGATTGGAAGAAGGTACTCTTCAACCAGTTCCATGATCTGGCGGCTGGGTCGGGGATTGGAGATATCTACAAGGACGCGCAGAAGGACTACGATGTGGTGCGCTGGTCGACGAATGAGATTGATGCGAAAGCCTTGAGAGCGCTGGCGGAAAATATTGATACAGGGTTTGAGAACGCCGAAGACAAAGAATCAATCCTGATTCTCAACCCGTTGAGTTGGCAAAGGTCCGGCGATGTCATCGTGCATGTTCCCGGCTACAAGAATCGAATTCATGTTGCGGATTTCTCTACAAACTCAGAGCAATGTTCCGACGAGCTAGGGTTCGAAACGGGCGTTGGTTCCGGAGACTATCGCATTCACGTAAGAAATGTACCTCCGCTTGGCTATAAGGTTCTTCTATTCGGCCCATTGATGCATGGTGCAGGTTGCCCGCCATACTCAAATAGGAATGACCTTTCAAATTCATTCTCGACGGAGAATGCAACACTTAAATTGACAGTCGATAACACCACCGGCTGCATTACTAGCCTGATCGACAGCAATTCCAAAGCAGAAACAATCGCCCCCGGCGCTTGCGGCAACCAGTTGCAGTTCTTCAAGGACACTCCCAAGGATTACGACGCATGGAACGTTGACCCCGGCACATTCGATGTGCCGCCGAGCGCCATCGAGAAGGCGGACTCGGTGGAACTGGTCGGCGAGAAGTCGGAACCTCCGGCCATCCGCGTCACCCGCCATTGGCAAAACTCGAAATTCGTCCAAACCATCAGCCTCCAGGGCGATCGGGTTGACATCGACAACGAGATTGACTGGCACGAATCGCATGTGCTGCTGAAGGCGGCGTTTCCGCTGGCGGTGACGAGCGACTTTGCTACTTATGAGATTCCTTATGGGGCGATTGAGCGGCCGACTACGCGGAACAACAGTTGGGAGAAGGCGCAGTTTGAGGTGGAGGCGATGCGGTGGGCCGATCTTTCAGGGGCGGGGACGGACGGGAAGGTTCACGGGCTGAGCGTGCTGAACCAGACCAAGTATGGATATGACGCAGCGGGCAATACGCTGCGGCTGACGCTGTTGCGCTCTCCCAAGTGGCCGGATGCCGAGGCGGACATGGGGCATCATCACTTCCACTACGCGCTCTATCCTCATGCGGGGACGTGGAAGGATGCGCTGACGGTGCGGCACGGATACGAGTACAACTATCCGCTGACGGCGGTGGTGACGACGGCGCATTCGGGCGTGCTGCCGGCTTCGCATTCGTTTGCATCGGTGGGGCCGGAGAATGTAGTTCTGACCGCGGTGAAGAAGGCGGAGGACGCGAAGGGATTGATTTTCCGCGTGTATGAGTGGGCGGGTAAGGATTCAATGGCCGAGTTCCATGTGCCGCCGGGAGCGACGGGGGCGACGGTGACGAATTTGATGGAAGCGCCGGAGGGAGCGCCGCTGGCCGTGGTTGGCGACGTGGTGAAGGCACCGATTCATCCCTACGAGATTTTGACGATTCGGGTGGATTATCCGAATGGAGGACCGAAGGAGTAGGGACGATTGAATAGATTGAGATCTGTAGTTTCCCAGGTCTCAGAATCGGGACCTGGGGCACCCGGCACTGAGATTTCAGGAACCTTTTTGTGGTGGCGGACGTATAACGGAGCTAGAGGGCAAATGCCATGAATCTCAACATGATGCGGAACTGTACAGCTTTGGCTGTGAGCCTGGTGTTGGCGGCGGGAATGGCCGGATGCCGGGTTAGCGTGGACAAGGGCCCCAACGGCGAGGATAAGAAGGTCCAGGTGGATACGCCTTTTGGCGGCGTTCATGTGAATACCGACCAGACGACGGCCGCGGACCTGGGATTGCCGGTTTATCCGGGAGCTGCTGCGGTAAAGGGAGACGGAGACCACAAGTCTGCCGATGTGCATTTGGGATTTGGCGAGTGGGAATTGCGGGTGCGAGCGGTGACTTATCAGACTTCAGATTCCGAAGATAAGGTGACTGCTTTCTACAAGAAGGCGCTGGGCCGGTATGGGGACGTGATTACCTGCCAGGGCAACTCGCCAGTGGGCACGCCGGCGATTACCTCCGAGGGGCTGAGCTGCGCCGACGACAAAGAGAGCGGCAATGTGAAGATTGACCGGCATGATTACGGCACCGGCAAGGACAGCCTAGAACTGAAGGCTGGCTCGAAGCGGCATCAGCACATTGTGGGTTTTGAGAATCCCAAGGACGGCAAATCCCAGTTTGTTTTGGTGGCGCTGGATTTGCCCGCAGTGGTGAATTCTGGCTCCGGAAAGAGCGATTAGTGCCTGATCCCGCTGCCTGGGAAACTGGAGAGGTTCCAACCCGCCAGGGGCTCAAGTTCTGGTTGAGCGCCTGGCTTCCGGTTGCCTTGGGCGTCGGCATTATCATGCTGGAGTCCTCGGAACTGTTTGGCGCCGACCATACCGGCCATCCGCTGCGCTGGCTCTGGGAATCAATCTTCGGGCCTATCAGCAACGCAGACTGGAATGTCATTCATCACATGATCCGCAAGTGCGGGCACTTTTTCGGCTATGGGTTCATCGGGCTGGCATGGCTGCGCGCCTGGTGGATGACGCTGCCGCGCTCGCGCTTTTTCACTGATGCGCTGCTGGCGCTGCTGGGAACGGGCGTGGTGGCCAGTTGCGACGAGTGGCACCAGAGCTTTTTGCCCAATAGAACCGGATCCGTGTGGGATGTGCTACTGGATTGCGGCGGAGCGCTGACGCTGCAGTTGGCGGTTTTTCTTTATATACGCATGATGAGGCCCAAGCAGCTGATGCGAGCGGAGTAGCAATTCTCTGAAAAGCATAAGAAACAACACGGGCGCATCCCGGGAAGGGATGCGCCCGTTGGTGATGAGGCAAGAAAGGAATGCCGGAACGGCCTGCAATGAGCGCCGCCGAAGGGACAAGCCTACGCGGCTTCTTCCTTCTCCTTGGCTTCCTTGAGTTCTTCGGTCTTGGCCTCTTCCATCTGCTTTTCGAGATCGGCGCGCTTCTTGGCCTTGATGTCTTCGCGCTTCTGGCGCTTGGCATCGAGCTGCTTTTCAGCACCCAGCAGTTCGATGAAGGCCTTTTCGGCTCCATCGCCCTTTTGGAAGCCGGTGCGGACGATGCGTAGATAGCCGCCCTGACGGTCGCCGTAGCGGGGCGCGACAGTCTCGAAGAGACGCTCGACGGATTTATCGGTCATGAGAAAGCTGAGGGCCTGACGGCGGGAGTGCAGATCGCCGTTCTTGCCCAGGGTGATCATCTTTTCAATCAGCGGACGGACAGCCTTGGCCTTGGCCACTGTGGTCTCGACGCGATCTTCCACGATGACGGACGTGACCAGATTGCGCAACAGGGCGCGACGATGGCTGGTGTTGCGTCCGAGCTTGAATCCTGCATTGCGATGGCGCATGGTGAAGCTCTCTTTCGGAAATTATCTTTGTGGCATCCCACCCTTGGCGTAAAAACAAAGACGCGCCAAGGATGGGGCACCCAAACTGTTGTTCTTCTCCCAGGTCCGAAAATCCGGGCCCGGGGCACCACTAGAAGTTCTCGGTCTCAGTGGGCAACTGCAGGTCCACCGAATCCAGCGGCTCGTCCTCGTCGTCGAAGTGGCTGTAGTTGGCGGCCAGCGCGACGGCAGGAGAAATGCTTGTGGGTCCGGGAACGGCGTTGCCTTGCTCGTCGATCTTCATGCCCAGCGAGAGGCCCATCTGGGCGAGAATTTCCTTGATCTCATTGAGGCTCTTGCGGCCGAAGTTCTTGGTTTTGAGCATCTCGGCTTCGGTCTTCTGCACCAGCTCGCCGATGGATTGAATGTTGGCGTTCTTGAGGCAGTTGTAACTGCGGACCGACAACTCCAGCTCTTCGACCGAGCGATTGAGATTATCGTTGCGCAGCAGGGTGCGGCCTTCTTCGCCACGCCCTTCGGCCTCGATTTCTTCCTCGAAGTTGATGAAGATGTTCATGTGGTCCTTGAGCAGCTTGGCGGCCAGGCCGACAGCATCTGCGGGCAGAACGGCACCGTTGGTCCACACTTCCAGGCCCAGCTTGTCAAAGTCGGTGATCTGGCCAAGGCGGGCGGCTTCCACCACATAATTGACGCGGCGCACGGGCGAGTGGACCGAGTCCACAGGGATGAAGCCAATGCCCAGGTCGGCGTCGAAATTCTTGTCAGCTGAGACATATCCGCGGCCGCGCTTGAGGCGCATTTCCATGTCGAGCTTGCCGCCTTCGGAAAGGGTGGCGATGTAGATTTCCTTGTCGAGGATTTCGACGTCGCCGTCGGCCTCGATCATGCCGGAGGTGACCACACCGGGCTGGTCAGCGCGCAGATAGAGCGCCTTGGGACCATCGCCCGCGAGCTTGAAGGGAACCTGCTTGAGGTTCAGAATGATATCGGTGGCGTCTTCGACCACGCCGCTGATGGATTGAAACTCGTGAAGCACGCCCTCGATGCGAATCGCGGTGACCGCGGCGCCTTCGATGGAGCTGAGCAGGGTGCGGCGCAGGGCGTTGCCGATGGTGGTGCCAAAGCCGCGCTCAAAGGGCTGGGCGCTGAACTTGCCGTATTTGTCGGTGAGCGTCTCGGCATCGACTGCCAGGCGCTTCGGCTTCTGAAATCCTCTCCAAAGCATATGCGTATCTCATTTCCCGCGCGGCATGTACGTCGCGATGCATTTTGCGGCGGCCGCGCAAGTTCTCCTTCGGTTGAAAATCAGTGATCAGTGGTCAGTGAACAGTGGTCAGTAAGAAACCGTTCGGGCTTTGTTACTGTCCACTGTTCACTGTCTACTATTCACTGTTACTTCGAGTACAGTTCGACGATGAGCTGCTCATTGATGGGCAGGTTCACGTCCTGACGTTTGGGCAGATGGAGCACGCGCCCGGACAGGTTCTCAAAGTTTGCTTCCAGCCATGCGGGCACTGGGTTTTGTGCAGCGTACTGCGCACCCTGCTCGATGATGATCAACTTTTTGGCGCTGTCACGGACCTTGATTTCGTCGCCCGCGTTCACCTGGTAAGAGGGGATGTTGACCTTGCGACCGTTGACCTCGACATGGCCGTGGCGGACGACCTGGCGAGCCTGGCGGCGCGACATTGCAAAGCCGAGCCGGAAGGCGACGTTGTCCAAGCGGCGTTCCAATTGCTGGATGAGCAACTCGCCGGTGACGCCGGCGGCTTTGTTGGCCTTCTCGTAGTACTCGCGGAACTGGCTCTCAAGCGTGAAGTACATGCGCTTGGCCTTCTGCTTTTCGTGCAGTTGGAGGCCGTAGCCTACGATCTTGGCCTTGCGGTCTTTGCCGTGCTGGCCGGGGGGAAAGTTACGCTTCTCCAGCGGGCAACGGTCAGAGGCGCACTTGGCGCCTTTCAAAAAAAGTTTGGTCGCCTCACGACGGCAAAGACGGCATACTGCTCCGGTATAACGTGCCATTTCTTCTCCTGACTTCGGATGACGGCCGGTTTACGCGCATTGCGTGTCGTCCCGGCCCTTGTGGATTTGAAAGTGCGAGTGTGAAGTGTGAGTGTGGCTACATCTCACACTTCACACTCACACTCACGCTGCTATTACACTCTCCTCCGCTTTGGCGGACGGCAGCCGTTGTGCGGCACCGGCGTCACGTCGCGGATGGTGCGCACCTCGATGCCGGCGGCAGCCAGGGCGCGGATAGCCGACTCGCGGCCCGAACCTGGACCGGAGACGCGCACATCGACCGCGCGCAGGCCGTGATCGCGGGCCATGCTGGCAGCGTTGGAGGCCGCCTGCTGCGCCGCGAAGGGCGTGCCCTTGCGCGAACCACGGAATCCCAGCGAGCCCGAACTCTTCCAGCTCAGCGTGTTGCCCACCGGGTCGGTGATGGTAACGATGGTGTTGTTGAAGGTAGCCTGCACGTGCGCAATGCCAAAGGGAACATTTTTGCGCTCGCGCTTCTTGAACTTCTTGTTTTTGGAGGCCTTGCCGGCTCCAGACTTCTGCTCTGGTTTCGCCATTATGTTTTACCCGTCGCTTTCTTCTTGCCGGCAATTGTGCCCTTGCGCGGGCCCTTGCGAGTGCGGGCGTTGGTATGGGTGCGCTGGCCGTTGACCGGCAGACCCCGGCGGTGCCGCGTGCCGCGATAGCTCTGAATGTCGATGAGGCGCTTGATGTGCATCTGGGTGTCCTTGCGCAGGTCGCCCTCGACGTTTCCTTCGTCCTCGATCACCTGGCGGATGCGGTTGACCTCGTCCTCGCCCAGATCCTGTACTTTCTTGAAGGCGTCAACATTCGCCTTCGCCAGGATGGTGAGCGCGCGAGGATTTCCGATGCCAAAGATGTATGTGAGCGCGATTCTTGCCTGCTTGTTGCGGGGCAGATCGACGCCAGCAATACGTGCCATTGAAATTCCTTTGTAACTCGGATGTGTGCCCCCGGCCCCAGCCGGTTCGCACGGGTTAAACGGTTGGCCCTCAGAGGTTCATCGCAAGCCTTTACTCAAGCTAACTAGCCTCTTTACGAGGGACTAGGGAACAGGGACTAGGAACTAGCTATTACTCGTTGCCTCAGTTAGTCCCTAGTTTCTACGTCCCTTAGTCCCTTTTGTGGAACTTTCCGCGTCAGCCAGACTCGAATTAGCCCTGGCGCTGCTTGTGCTTTGCGTTCTCGCAGATCACCCTTACCACCCCATGGCGGGTGATGACCTTGCATTTCACGCAAATCTTTTTGACTGATGCCCGAACTTTCATCTGCTGCTACCCTTCCCGAAAGCTGCTAGCCGCTAGTTTCTAGCTCCTAGCTCCATTCTTACGTTTACTTCGTTTTTCAACTCCCTGCGAACCAGCTCGTAGCCAGAAGCTAAAAGCTATTTGTACCGGTAAACGATCCGCCCGCGATTCAGGTCGTAGGGACTCAGTTCCACGGCCACGCGATCGCCGGGCAAAATGCGGATGAAGTTCTTGCGCATCCTTCCCGAAACATGGGTCAGCGCCTCGTGATTGTTCTCGAGTTTGACCTTGAACATGGCATTGGGCAGTGTCTCCGTGACCACCGCCATTACCTCAATCGCATCTTCCTTCGACAAACTGTGTCCACTTCCCCGGCGCGCTTTTGCCCAACCGGCCTGTTACCCGAGCGTGCTACTCGGTTAAGATTTTCGCTCCAGTGGCGGTCACCGCCACCGTGTGCTCAAAATGAGCACTCATGCTTCCATCCGCGGTTACTGCCGTCCATCCGTCTTCCAAAACCTCAACGCCGTAATTGCCCAGATTCACCATGGGCTCAATGGCGATTACCATGCCAGCGCGCAGTTTCATGCCCTGGCCTGCAACGCCGAAGTTCGGCACCTGCGGATCTTCGTGCATGTGGACGCCGATTCCGTGGCCCACAAAATCCCGTACTACCGAAAACCCCGCGGCTTCGACCACTTTCTGAACCGCGAAGCCAACGTCGCCCAGAGTCGCTCCGGGCTTCACTACATCAATCGCCGCGTGCAACGAAGCCTCGGTTACTTTGACCAGCCGCGCCGTCTCCGGATCGATTTTGCCCACCGGCACGGTGATAGCCGAGTCGCCGCAGTAGCCGTCCACAAATGCCCCAAAGTCGACCGAAACGATCTCCCCTTCCTTGAGGACTCGCTTGGACGACGGAATGCCATGCACCACTTCGCTGTTGACCGAGGTGCACAGCACGCAGGGGTAGCCGTGATAGCCCTTGAAGGCCGGTTTTGCGCCCAATTTTTTGGTGCGCGCCTCCGCTGCCTTTTCGAGATCCATCGTGGTAACGCCCGGCTTGACCAGGCTCCGCACCAACTCGAGCACCTCGCGAGTCGCCTGACCCGCGCGGCGCATCTTCTCGATCTCTTTAGCCGACTTCAGAACAACAGCCACTCAACCAGCTTTCAAATCATGGACAGTGATCAGTCATGATGCGATCCGGGCATTTACTATTCACTGTTCAATGACAACTCGCTACTCACGCACAAACCCGCCGCTCGGCCGCGCTACTGGCGCAACCGCTGAACGGCAGCAACAATTCCGGCCGCAATTTCTGCAATCGGCCGGGTTCCATCCACTTCTGCAAAGCGCCCTGAAGCCCGATAATGCTCAACAACCGGCGCGGTTGAGGCCTCGTAAGCGCGCATGCGCTCCTCGAATACCTTCTCCGTGTCGTCGGCTCGCTGAATCAACGCGGCACCATCTACGTCGCAAATGCCTTCCTTTTGAGGAGGCTTGCCGTAGAGGTTATAGATGCTCTGGCAGACAGGGCAATTCCTGCGCCCGGTGATACGGCGCAAGAGTTGATTATAGTCCACATGGATACTGACGGCAACCACGGGCAAGCCCGCAGACTGGGCTGCAAGGCGGCCATCCAGCCAATTGGCCTGGACCAGGGTACGCGGGAAACCGTCCAGGATGTAACCGTTAGCCGTATCGGGCTGCGCGAGGCGCACGGCAACCATCTCGTTGACCAGTGAGTCAGGGACCAGTTCGCCGCGTCCCATGATCTCTTTGGCAGTCCGGCCTAGCTCGGTGCCCTGCGCCACATTGCCGCGCAGCAGGTCGCCAGTGGAAATCTGAGGAGTTCCCCAGATTTTGACCAGTTCCTTGGCTTGCGTTCCCTTGCCCACGCCCGGCGCGCCCAACAAAAGAATAGGGCCGGGAAGGGTCTTCCGACCCGTCTCACGGCCCTGTCCAACACTAGTTACAGAAGCAGACATTACCAGGTTTTCCTTCCGCGAATACGACCGGAACGAGGGGAAAAGCCGTCATAATGCCGCATGATCAGCTGCGATTCGATCTGGTTGACAGTATCCATGGCCACACCCACGACGATGAGAAGCGAGGTGCCGCCAAAGTAGAAGTTGACCCCCAAACCGTGCGTCATCCAAAGCGGCATCCTTCCAAAGAAGTCGCCGACGAGCCACAGCTTGTCCAGGCGAATGCCCGAGATCAGGAAGGTGGGCACCAGCGAAATGATAATCAGGTAGATGGCGCCGACCAGCGTGATGCGGGTGAGGATGTCGTTGATGAAGTCCGAGGTGCGCTTGCCGGGACGGATGCCAGGAATGAACGACCCCGATTTGCGGAAGTTGTCGGCAATGTCGTCCGGCTTCATCACGATGGAAATGTAGAAGTAGGCGAAGAAGATGATGGCCAGAATGTAGAGCAGCTCATACCACGGGTAGCCGGGCTGAAGAGCCTCCACGATGGGCTTGAGGAAGCGGCTGTTCTGCACAAACTCAGCCTGCGCGAGCATCAGCGGGGCAGAAAGGATAGAGGCCGCGAAGATGACCGGCATGACGCCGCCGGAGTTGACCTTGAGGGGCAAGTGGCTGGATTGGCCGCCCATCATGCGGCGGCCGACGATGCGCCGCGCGCTCTGGATGGGGATGCGCCGCTCGCTGCGCTCCACAAAGACGATGAAGGCCACCACCGCGAACATGAA
>Ga0224559_1001608_pt1 | contig 12249 bp, 11 predicted proteins | sample 714S33034metaG_FD_180676 | JGI IMG/M metagenome (GOLD analysis project Ga0224559, IMG submission 180676) | Peat soil microbial communities from Stordalen Mire, Sweden - 717 S3 30-34 | ecosystem: Environmental > Terrestrial > Soil > Wetlands > Peat | place: Sweden: Norrbotten County, Stordalen... | reverse complement strand
ATCATGAGCCGGACCTGAGCTTCATCACCGGCACGGTGAAGGCCATGGCGCCCTATCTGCGCCAAGGGCAGCTCATTATCCTGGAAAGCACCACGTATCCCGGCACCACCGAGGAGGTTGTTGTGCCTCTGCTGGAGCAGGGCAATCCAGCCGGCCTCAAAGTCGCCCGGGACGCCGAGAGCGCGGGCTTTTATGTGGCCTTCTCGCCGGAGCGGGAAGATCCCGGCAATGATACCGTGGCGCGGCGCGATATTCCCAAGGTCGTAGGCGGCTGCGGCACGGTGGCGCGGGAGTTGGCCTCCGCCGTCTACGGAACCATCTTCAATCGCACCGTTCCCGTCTCAACGCCCGCCGCGGCGGAGATGGCCAAGCTGCTGGAAAACATCTATCGCTGCGTCAATATCGCGCTGGTCAACGAGTTGAAGCAGCTTTGTCTACGCATGGGCGTAGACATCTGGGAGGTCATTGACGCCGCCAAAACCAAGCCCTTTGGCTTCCATGCCTTCTATCCCGGCCCCGGCCTGGGCGGCCATTGCATTCCCATTGATCCGTTCTATCTCTCGTGGAAGGCCAAAGAGTTCGATTTCCGGACTCGTTTTATCGAGCTGGCCGGCGAGATCAATGCGCAGATGCCGTACTTTGTCGTCGAGAATGTGATGGAGGCCCTGAGCCGGCGTGGCAAGGCGCTCAATGGCGCGCGCGTGCTGGTGCTGGGCCTCGCTTACAAGCGTGACATTGATGACCTGCGCGAGTCGCCCTCGCTCACCGTGATTGAACTGCTGCAGCAGCGCGGGGCGCTGGTGGAATACAACGATCCGTTCTTTCCCACCGTCGGAAAGGGACGCAAGTACGCGCTGAATATGAGCAGCACGCCTATGGAAAAGCTGCCGGAGTTCGACTGCGTGGTGATTGTCACTGATCACTCGCAGTACGATTACGCCAAAATAGTCGCCGACGCGAAGCTGGTGGTGGACACGCGCAACGCGACCAAGGGAATCGAAGCGGCCAATATTGTGCGCTGCTGATTCCTATACCACCCGCCGCACACCCTGCAGCCGCACCAGCGGATCGGCCACCAGCCAGCTGCCGATGCAGGCCAGCGTGCCCACCACGCCCCACTTGACCAGCGCGGGCGCAATCCAGCCGTGCAAGAGCAGGCTCACGCCCACCAGCACCACCGGATGAATGATGTACACCGCATAGGCGCGGCGGTTGAGCCACGACCAAAGCGGCGAGGACTGATTCATGCGAGCGCGGAAGACGAGCAGCCAAGCGGCGATCAGCCCCCACGCGACGAACGGCTCCCACAACGCATAAAGAACCGCGGTCCACGATAGTCCGCCTGAGAAGTTGGCCTTCCCAGGGCCGAGAATCGCGCTGGCCAGAAAGCTGCCCAGCGGCATCAGCGGCCAGGCTACAACCAGAGCGATCACCGCTGTCCGCGCGTTCTTTGAGTTCAGTTGGCGCAACCAGTCATTGCGCCACATCGCAATGCCCGCCGCAAAAAGAACGACGTAAGTGGCGAAGTAGCCCAGTTGCAAACCGAAGACGTTCGCGCCGGTGGGAATAAATTGGCGGATGGCCAGCGCGCCGACGCCGGTTCCTAAAGCGCTCAGCAGCCACCAGCGTCCCGCCGGAACCGGCTTGGGCGTCTGTTGCGAACCCTTGAGTGGTAAGCCCAGGACGGCCCGCCATGCGCAATAGACGATGCTGAAGATCAACAAGGCCTGCGCAAACCATAGCGGCCCGTTGATGAACTGCTTGTGCCGCCACAGCCAGCCGATGCAGTTCCAGAAGCCGTCGCCCTCGGCGTAATTGACCATCGCCGCGGTCAGCGGACCGAAGAGTAATCCGAAGGCCAGCAACGGCAGCCCCAAACGCAGAAAGCGGTCGCCGATAAAGTGTGCATAGCCTTTGCGCTCCAGCGCAGCAGGCGTGAAATATCCCGCGAGCAAGAAGAAAAAGCCCATGAAATAGGCCTGATTAGTGGTGCAGAACAGGATCAGCAGTTGGCTGGATGGGGCGCCAGAGGGATTCAATTCACGCCAGAACCAGCCACCGATAGCGCCGTAGGTGATCGCGGTGTGGTGCAGGATAACCAGTACGGTCATCACGGTACGCAGACGGTCGATGTACAGCTCTCGCTGGACCATAAATCATTATACAAACGCCGTGGGATTTTGGTTCAAAAATGAATTGCCCGCTTCGAAAATAACACGTATATTCAGCAATTTACTGGATGCCGGGGAAGCTCCCACTGCTTCCCCTGCGGTTCCAGGTACTAGCTACTTCTTGCCCTCCAACTCGTTGGCCAGCGCATCCGCGCCGTAGAGCTTGCGCAGCCCCTCAATCATGCCCGCCGAGTGAACGGCGACGGCTCGGTTCTTGGCGCCGTCATAGACAAAATCGCCGGCCAAGGACTCGATGTTGCCGTCGAAGATGAGGCCGACGAGTTCGCCCTCGCGGTTGACCACCGGCGAGCCGGAGTTGCCGCCGATGATGTCGCCGGTGGAGACGAAGTCAAGCGGCGTTGCGAGGTCCAGCTTGTCGCGTCCGGCGGCTTCCTTGGGCGTCAGATTAAAGGGCGGCAGGTTGCTGAAGCTGGCCGCGCGGTCATAGAGGCCGTAGAAGGTGGTGAAGGGCGGCGCGATGGTGCCGTTGTACGGGAAGCCATCGACCGTGCCGTAGCTCAGGCGCAGCGTAAACGTCGCGTCGGGATATGCGTCCTTGCCGTAGACCAGGAAGCGCGCCTTGCCCAGCTTTTCTCCGGCCGGGATCAGTACGCTGGTCACCGTGTCGCGGATATGACGGTTCGCCGCGCGCAGGACGGGGTCCGCGCGCCGCGCCGCCGCAATCATCGGATCCGTGGAAGCAGCCACGGCAGCCTCGCCGCCGTCCAGCAGCGCCTTGCGGAAGGCAGGATCGGCCAGCTTGGTGCCATCCACCAGCGCATTCACCGTCGCATCCACCTCGCCGCCCTGCAAGATGGCCTGCGCAAAGGCGTCACTCTGGCCCAGCTTTTCCTGGTCCAGCTTGAGCGCGGCGGCCAGGAAGAGCTTCTCCGTCGAGGGATAGATCGGAGCCGGCGAGAGCAGTTGAAACTTCAGCGTGTCCAGGCCGGCGTCATGGAACTGCGCCAGACGGTCGCCGTCGGGCTTCTTGACCTCGGCCACATACTGCACAATCTGAAGCGCCAGCGTGAAGAGGCGGCTGTCGGCGCGGCGGGAGAGCTGGCTTTGAATCTCCGGCTTCACCTTCTCTTCTGCTTTGGCAATCTCGTCCCAGGCCTTGTCGTATTCTTTCTTCCACTCTTTGTTGGCGTCCACCTTGGAGCGGAAGTCATTCTCATCGGCCTGCTTTTTGGCCAGGATGGCGGGATCGGCGAGCGCATCGCGGCGGCCCAGATAAACCTTGAGGCTGTTTTGCAGGCCGAAGATGGTGCTGCCGACGAGCCGCGCCTGCTCCGGCCCCAGCTTGGCAAAGGCCTGCGCGGTATTGATGCGGCGCTGGAGGTACTCGGTGACCGCCGGTTCGCGCACATCGCGCTCCATCAGCAGTTGGGCCATCGTGTCGGCGCGCTCGGTCGATCCCGGATGGCCGCTGATGAAGATCAGCTCGCCCGGAGCGGCGCCCTTGGCGCTCCACTTCAGGTAGTTATCCGTCCTTAGCGGCTTGCCGTTGTCGTAGACGCGAAAGAGAGCCATGTCCAGGTCGTAGCGCGGATAAGTGAAGTTATCCGGATCGCCGCCGAAGAAGGCCGCCTGCTGCTCCGGCGCAAAGACCAGCCGCACGTCAGTGTAAGCTTTGTAAGTGTAGAGCCAATACTCGCCGCCCTGGTAGAAAGAGACCACGTCGGAGCGCAAGCCGGTCTTCTCCCGGCTCAGCTTTTCAATGGCCGCGATCTCGGCGTCGCGCGACTTGAGCGCCTTGGCGTCGTCGCGGATTCCCTTGGCCGCGCCCTGCACCTGCGCTGTCACATCTCTCATGCCCACCAGCACATTCACTTCCAGGTCGGCGGATTTCATCTCCGCATCGGGCGTGGCCGCGTAGAAGCCGTCGCGCAGATAATCGTGCTCGGCAGTCGAGTTCTTCTGCAACTGGCCGCGAGCGACGTGGTGATTGGTCAGCAGCAGGCCGTCGGGGCTGACAAACGAACCCGAACCGCCGTCATTGAGCCGCACGCTGGAAAGGCGTAGATGATCCAGCCACTGCTGCGAGGGGTGGAAGTTATACTTGGCCGCCAACTGCTTCATGGGCGGGTTGTCAAAGGTCCACATACCTTCTTCGGCGTGAATCGCGGGCGCGGCGGCCAGCAGCAAGGCAGCCGGCAGCAGCAAGATGGAGAGGGATTTGCGAATGAACATTCAGAACCTCATAGTAGGCAAGATAGCGAGCCGGCAAGTCAGCGGGTGAGTCTCCATCCGCGCTGACTTGCCGATTTCCCATCATACTCCCGCCGGGGGAGCAACGGCATCCATCGTTCCGAACCAGCCAGGGCAATCGCATTTGAATTTGAAATCGTGAGACGAAGTAGTTTTGAAAGGGCACGGCTTCAGCCGTGCCGATTGCGAGGGCGCAAAAGTTCCGGCTTTAGCCGCCGAGGGATGATTTTCACCTTCAAAACCATCCATCAGGGGCTAAACAGGCTGCGGAAAAACGCTTGGCTTTGAAAGGGCACGACTTCAGTCGTGCCGTAAATGCCGCAAAATCAACGCGGGCTTTAGCCCATGAGGGATGCTTTTCGCCGTTTTCGCCCGAAACTTCTACTTTTTCCGCAGCCTCTAAAGCCCATCCTCTGTTTTCAGTCTTGCGGCACGGCTAAAGCCGTGCCCTTTCAAAACGACTGCTTCCAATCCAAATGCAATTACCACGAGGCGCGTTCCAACCGGTGTGGGAGATTGCCTGGTTTGTGTGATACATTTTCCCTATGGAACTCAAGGGGTTAGCGAAATTCGTGGTGCTGCTGGCCGCCCTTCTGGCTGGTGGGTCCGCCGCCGCCAAAACCAGTGATTCCCCCGTCACAAAACCACAGGCCGCTCCAAATTCGGCTTCATCAATCGCCCAACCGCCAAGCGCCACCGCTCCAGCTTCCGGATCGGACAGCGCCAGCGGCCTCCACGATTACCCAGCGCCGCGCATTACCGTCGCCAATCCGACCCCCGCGCCGGTGGTTTGGACCTGGCAGGAACAAGTCACCTGGGCCGCCAATCTGGTGCTCGTCATCCTGGCATACGCCGGGATCATGATGGCCCTCTCTATCCTTAAAAAGATTGAACGCCAGACTGGCTACGCGGAAGCCGCTATCGAAGCGGCCTCGTCCAGCGCTCATGCCGCATTATTGAATGCGCAGGCTGTCATTCACGCCGAGCGGCCCTGGATTTTGATTACCGTCGAGCCTTCCCGAAGCATGGAAAACAGCTTCACCGTCATGGCCACAAACCGCGGTCGCACGCCTGCCCGGATCATCGAAACGATGGATCGCTACAAAATCGCCATCGACGAAAAGCGCCTGCCGGACTCGCCGGAGTACCGCAATGAAAAGCGCAACGCGCCGTTTGCGCCCATCATTCTGCTGCCCGGCGAGTTCACGGCCATCAAGCCCTTCTGCCGCGATGATGTGAAGGCGCTGTGCGACTCCGAGGAACGCTTCAAGCGCATCGAGACCTGGGAAGAAAAGGTCTTTCTGTATGGAAAGGTCATCTACCGCGATCTGATCTCGGCCTCTGACGGTGAGCCGCATGAAACGAACTGGTGCTGCTGGTATATTCACGGGCGGCAGAACAGCGGCCTGGTCATTGCCGGTCCGCAGGAGTACAACTCTCATACTTGAGGTTGCCGTCCATCCCGCGCCGTAGGCGCAGCGGTTATTAGCCCCGCGCTTCAGCGTGGGGTTGGCGAAATCAACAATTCATTCGGAGTCCCGGAGGAACGGCGCAGTTGCTCCGTACCCTTCAAATATTTTTGCGAGAAGAACAAAAATCACCCTAAAACGGCAGTTAGAAGCAGTCTGGCTCGCCCCGTCAAGTTACGGCTGGAATGAACTGCCGCTAACTCGCTATTTCCGCAAAGCGGAAGCTAACTTGCTGTATTTGTTTTACTTACGCTCCATTTTACGATTTTGTTCATTACGTGTATTCGGCAGCAGCCAAGGGTGTCTCGGTGGAATTCTGTACTGCTCCGCGCTTCACCAGAACGGTGATTTTCTCAATGTTTGCAATCTCTTTCAATTTGAAACAGTTGGCCATTCTGACAACACTTCAACTCCGTTTTTAGGATCATCGGCCTATTCAGCGGTTCCCTCATGCTCCGATTTTGATCGCGCGTCTTTCTGGCTTGCTTCCCCGGCAGGCAGCGACCAGCTCTGGCAGAGCGCTTCCAGCCGCGCCGCATCGTTCTCGCGGGCGGCCTGCTTGAGCGCCTGCATCGGCGGATGCAGAAACTTGTTCACCAGCCCGCGGGTCAGCGCCTCGATGGCCGCCAACTGCTCGGCGCTGAGCGAGCCAAGCCGGGCCTGCACACGCCTGAGTTCCGCAAGGCGAATCTCCTCGGCCTGCTGTTGCAGCGCCACGATGGCCGGAGCCGCATTGACGATGAGCTGGCGCTGGTGGAAGCGGGCAACCTCGGCGGCAATCAGCGCCTCGGCGTCGGCGGCTTCGCGGCTGCGTTCGGAGAGATGCGCCGCGGCCACGGCTTGCAGGTCGTCGATGTCGTATACAAAAATGCCCTCGAGCTTGCCCATCAATGGGTCCACATCGCGCGGCACGGCTATGTCGATGAAGAACATCGGCCGGTTGCGGCGGCGTTGCAGGAAGGCCTGTCCATGCTCGCGGCGGAAGATGGGATGGGGCGCGCCGGTCGAGCTGATCACGATGTCGGCCTGACTGGCGGCCTCATGAAGCTGCTCGAAAGGGATGACCTGGCCGGAAAAGGCCTCCGCCATTCGGCGCGCCCGCTCCAGCGTCCGGTTGGTCACCAGAATGGCTCCCGCGCCCTGCTGCACCAGATGGCGCGCCGCCAACTCGCTCATCTTGCCCGCGCCGACGAGGAAAACCGTCCGCCCTTGCAGCGATCCGAAGATCTTGCGCGCCAGCTCAACGGCCACCGAGGCGATGGAAACCGAGTTCGAGCCGATCTCCGTCTCCGAGCGCACCTTTTTAGCGGCGGCAAAGGCGCCTTGCAGCAAATGCTCAAGCTCTCCGCCAACCGTGCCCGAGGCGCGCGCCGTGGCGAAGGCTTCTTTGACCTGGCCCAGAATCTGCGGCTCGCCGACCACCATCGAGTCCAAACTGGCGGCCACGCGGAAGAGGTGAGCAACGGCCTCTTGGTCGCGGTGTTCGTAAAGGTGCGGAGCCAGCAGCGCAGGGTCTAGATTGAAGTGCCGTTGCAAAAAAGTGGTCAGATCAGGGCTTGACTCCTCCACGGCGGCCAGAATCTCCACGCGGTTGCAAGTGGAAACGATCATGCATTCGGCGACCCCTGGCACGGCGGCCAGCGCGCGCGTGGCCTCCGGCAAATCGTCGCGCGAGATGGCGATCCGCTCCCGCACCTCCAGAGGAGCCGTCTTGTGGTTGACGCCAATCAGGACGATGCTCATTGCGGACCGTACCTGTGTACATGACTGAATGCATTGGCTAAAAGCACCGCCAGCATGACGAGAAAGACCGCGCCGGAAAGATACGCCGCCCGCCGCCCGCGCAAACCGGCCGTGCGGCGAACAAAGAGCAGCGCGACATAGATGACCCACAGGGCAAAGGAAGCGATGACTTTGGGATCAAGGAAGTAGCCTGGGCCGCCGACCTCCTGCGCCAGCACCGAGCCGATGACCAATCCGACGGTCATGCAGGGAAAGCCAAACTCCAGCGTGGCGTGGGCGATGCGCTCCAGCGTGTCCAGCGGCGGCAGCCAGTCCAGCGGACCCCACCAGGAGTCTTCGCCGGGCCGGTGCTTGCTCTTCAGGCGGCGCTCCTGGACGAGGTAAAGCACGGATGCCAGCAGGCTGAAACCCAGCGCGACATAAGCCGCAAGCAGCGCGACGATGTGCGCCACAAGCCAGCTAATCCGCACGCCCTGAGAGGGAAAAGTGTAGCGATCCGGCCCCAGGGAAGGCACAAGAACCAGAAAAAATGCGATGGGTAAAACGAAGATTCCCAGGGAGATTGCGTCGTAGAGCCACCAAACCAGGAAAAAGACGCCCACCACGGCAAAGCCCAGCAGCGACTCGACTTCGCGCGTGCCTACCGGCATCCAGCGATGCGCCTGGACCAGCATCTCAACGCAAGAGATTAAGTGGAAGAAGAAGCCCAGCCCGGCCAGATGGATGCAGCTCTTGCGCCAGCGCGTCCGCCCGTAAAGCACCGCCGGGAAGATGGCGATAGCGCTCGCCGCATAGAGGATCGCCGCAACTCGGAGCCAAAGCAAATCCATTTCGCCTTCCACCTTAACTGCGCCAAGAAATAGTATACGGTGACACAAATCACTCGCCGGTTCTCTGTTCCCTGTTCCCTGATCCCTGTTCCCTGCTTTACCCCATCCCCACCACCGGCTGAAAGAGCGTTCCGGCCACGCGCTTGGCAATTCCCACCAGATCGCGCTGACCGGCAAAGACCTTGACCAGCGGCGCTTGGGAGAACTCCGGCAAGTTGGCCTGGGCGCCGTTGCGCAGTCGTCCCAGGGCCTGCGCATCGCCGGTGACCGAGGGCATCTCCGGCAGCAGCGCGCGCGGATGGATGCAGGTGGCCTCTAGCGCTTCCGCATTCCCGGCCAGCGCTTGCAGTTCGTCCAACGTATGCGCATCGGCGAGCGTGAAAACTCCGGCCTGTGTGCGGCGCAGACTGCTCAGGTGCGCTCCGCAGCCCAAATCCTGGCCCAGTTCGTGAGCCACCGAGCGCACGTAGCCCCCGGCGCTGATGCTCATCGTGAAGCTGGCCGCGACGCCGTCCAGCGCAAGAATCTCAAAGCTGCTGATGAGAACTCGCGCGGCCTTCAACTCGACCGGCTTGCCCTCGCGCGCCAGCTTGTAGGCGGGCGTGCCGGCAATCTTTTTGGCGGAATAAGCCGGGGGCATCTGCTGCATCTCGCCGTGAAAGCGGCTGGCCGCAGCGCGGACCTGCTCCAGCGTCAACTCTGGCAGGCAATCCGGCCCAGCCGCCTCGCCCTCGGCATCATAGGTGTCGGTGGCAAAGCCGAAGCGGATCGTGCCCGTGTAGGTTTTTTCCGCCGTCGAAAAATACTGCGCCAGGCGCGTAAACTTGCCCAGCATCAGCGGCAGAACGCCGGTAGCCATAGGGTCCAGCGTGCCGAGATGACCGATGGATTTTTCGCCGGTGATCCTGCGCATACGCCCCACCACATCATGGCTGGTCATGCCAGCCGGTTTGTCGATAACAAGAAGCCCATTCACTCATCTACTGTAGGTCATTGCAGGAGGTTCTTCCAAAAGCAGCTTCCTTCCTCCGGCAAGAACTCCCGCTTGGGTTGCTCCGTGTGTGGCCGAAAAGCTCCGTGCCCATCCTTTCGCGCACTTTGCGAAAGCGTGGGAGGTCAGGAACCCCAAGCGGCACTGTGCCAGAGCCTATGTAGCCAGAAAGAAGCGCGGATCAAAGACAAACCGCTCGGGAGAATCGACTTGGATGCGCTGAAACTCCGCATGACTGGGATTGAAGACGAAGTTCGACTCCATCCCGTGTACCGCGATGCTGGGTACACGAAGTACGGCGGTGCGCGCCTCCCTCACCCACGCGTCGCCGAAGGCCTGCGAAGCCGGCATCTCCATCCACGGCGCGGATTCAATCGATAAATCGTCAGGAATATGAATCCGGGTGATCGCTCTAGGAGGCATCTTCTTGCCACCGGCGTGAATCAGCGTCTCCAAAGCCGCCAGGCTGGCGTGTTCCGCCGCGTAAACGACGCGCGTACCCGCCGAATGCCACCGCCCCGGCTGGAAAAATGCGCCTGAAGAATCGAAGGCATCGTGCGAGATTCCGTGTATGCGGAAGACGATCATCCGGCGCTCCTGTTAAACCGGAAATCCAAATTCCAGAGCGCCCAGAAGCGCCTCAACCGCCCGTCCGCCGGCTTCGGTTTTGAGCAAGGAGAAGGGAGTTGCGCCGCGCAGCTCTGGATGCGGGCCATTCAGCCACTCGGCGGCATCGGTCTCATTGCCCCAAACCCGCTCGGCGACGGAAAGAACGTGCATCAGCCGCGCCGCGGTCTGGCTGGCCTGCGGTCCAAGCCTCTGCCCCGCTCGCTTCCAACTGGAATCAGGAATCAGCTCGGCGCGCAGCTTGCCGGGAGCCATTGGGGAAGAAGCGGCCACACGCTGAAAGAGCTGAGTCGCTTCAGCTTTGGAGATGCCCCGGCGCGCCTCCAGCGAAAGCCGGACAAGGTTCCTGGCCGCGCCGGAGCGGGGATGAGCTTTCACCTCCCACGGAGCCGTTTGCTGTTGCGTAATTGCGGAGTGAGCCTGGGCCATTCCCACGCCTCCTGATAGTCTCATCTTACACCAAAAACTAGGCCCATGTGAACCTCTTTCTCACCCGGCCTATCCGGCTGAGAATAGCTGCCTTACGAATCAACCCGCTCCGGCTCCCACTCCTCCGGCCGGTAGCGGTCGATCCGGTCCTCTTGATCTTTCCGCTTCTCCTGTTCACGGCGCTTTTCCTGTTCTTCGCGCTCCTCCCGACCGTCAGCCATAACCCCTCCTCTCTAGTTGCAGCTATGGATTCACAAGATGCACATTGGCAGCTTGCATGGCTTGCACGAGCGCCCTGTCTTTCGTGGCTATCGGGGCGCAGCTTCGCAAGGCAAGGTCCAGATAGGCGGCATCATAGACAGTAAGCCCATGCAGCAAAGCCAAACGGCTCAGCCGCAGCGCCGATTCGGGAGCTACCTCATCCACGCGCAGATTGAAGTCTGTTACGGTTTCCAGAACGTACTGAATGCGCTCCGCGGAGATGCGGCTTCTGCGATGAGCCACGAGCAGCACATTGGCAATCTCGTAGATCCACAGGGACGGAACGAAGATTTCGCGCTGGCCCAAAGCCGCGAAGATGGAAATGCTGTATGCGCGATCCTGCTCGTCCGTCAAGTACCAGTTCATGACCAGCGAGGCGTCAATGATCCACGGAGTCACAGCCGCCTGCCCTCTTCGATGACTTCCTGGAAGGTGACTCCACTGAGGCGGAGAGGATCGCCGGCCACAAACGCGCGCGTGCGCTCGATGGCGCGGCGGTGCCTGCTCCAGCGCTCGGTTTCGGCGTCGTCTGGCTGACGGACGCCCTGCTGGATAATCTCATCGACCGACTGAAAACGGCCGCTGGCGATCTCCTGCTCGACTAACCGCTCGGTTTCGGGACTGAGTTGAATGGGCATGGCTGCGCCTCTGTCTCTCACAGTATCACGCAAATCGAGATGAAAAGAAAGACTTCAATATCGGCCTCGCGCCTAGGTAGTCACGCCGAATCCTTCACTGGTCTCCCAAAGCATCCGCCTCATCCCCTACACTGAATCTTGCCGCCCATGCCCGTTTATTGCGAAATCGCGTTGCCTGTACCGCTCGACCGCACCTTTACGTATGCGGCACCGGAGGGGCAACTGCCTCAGCGTGGAGCGCGGGTCATTGCGCCCTTCCGCAATGAGAAGCTGATCGGCGTGGTGACCGGGCTGAACACCAAGCCATCGGGGGAGTTCAAGGTCCGCTACCTGGAAGCGGTTCTGGACGACGAGCCGCTGCTCAGCGAGCCGCTGCTCAAGCTGGGCGAGTGGATGGCCCAGTATTATCTGGCGCCGCTGGGCGAGGTGCTGCGCGGGATGCTGCCGCTGATGGCCGAGGTGCGGCGCACCGTCTACTACCGCATCACCGATCTGGGGCGGGATATGCTGGCGGATTCTATCGAACGAGGGGATGCGGACTCCCAGGTCCGAAAATCCGGACCTGGGGCACCCAAATTTTGTCTTGATAATACAAATGATCGGGTGCCCCAGGTCTCGCATTTGAGACCTGGGATCGACAAAAGCGGCTCCAGGCGCAAGAGCAAGCTCTCCGCCGAAGAGCAAAATCTGGAGCGGCGCGTGCTCTCCCGTCTGGCTTCGGGCGAGCCCGTGAAGGTCTCCACGCTGCGCACAGCCACCGCCGCCACGCTGCCGGTTCTGGCCAGCCTCCTGCGCAAAAAATGGATTGCCCGCGAAACCGCCGCCGTCGAACGCGACGCCCGCCGCACCGAGCGCTTTGCCGTGCTGATTCCCGAAGCT